>CENG01124732.1_pt1 | contig 30227 bp, 31 predicted proteins | sample 530131 | NCBI WGS metagenome assembly CENG01 (sample SAMEA2591057, study PRJEB7988) | marine metagenome | biome: marine biome (ENVO:00000447); feature: surface water (ENVO:00002042) layer; material: saline water (ENVO:00002010), including plankton (ENVO:xxxxxxxx) | depth 5 m
CTAAGACCAAGAAATGCATAAAGGGCTAATAAAATTAACAATAAATATGAAAAATATTTCCATGTAAATTTAAAGCTTGCCCCTCCACCATTGGAACCACTTCCTCCAGATTTGCCTGAGAAAAACATTTTTCTTAACTGCTCGATAGCATCATCAAGATCAGGAGGATTATTTTTTCTACCCCATGGATCTTTTTCATTTGGATTCCAACTCATATACTATGTCTCCTTAAATAAGTTTCTATTGTAGCAGATAATTTATGTTTAATTTTTGTGTCGCTACACTCTAAATGTGTGTCTATGTCTATTTTTTTCAACCAGGTTTGTTGCGATTTTATAAGTAAATTAGTGGCCTTATTGGCATTATAAAAGCAATCATCAAACGATATATCTTCAATAATATGTGGTAAGAACTGCTTGTAGTTAATTGCCTGCATACTTTGGTGTTGTTTGGTCAAGTGAAACTTTTTTATTAAGTGTTCTATTTCCTGCAATAAACCATTTTGTAAAATTTCATTAAGTCTTTTATTGGACCTCTCAGTAAGAATAGTTTTTTTATCATTTACCGCAGCTAAATGGACTGTCTTATTATCAAACAATTGAATTTTTGGTTGCTGCTTAAGAGAAGAAAGCTTTTCCCCAGTCATGTAAATGATTTCCAAAGCCCTGATAAGCCGTCGAGGATTATGTATATCTATCTTATTAAATAAAGCTTGGTCTACTGCTGCAAGCTCTGTTTGAAGTTTATTTAATCCTTTTTGCTCATATTTTTTTTCAAGCTTCCTCCGTGTCTCTTTGCAAGAAGGAAAATCATGAAAACCATTTATTAATATATTGTGAAACATCATTGAGCCACCAACGAAGAAGGGAATTTTCCCGATAGATTTAATTTCATGAATCGATCTATCTAAAAAATCTAAAAAAATACCCAAACTAAAATTTACATTTGGAGGAATAATATCTACCAGGTGATGCTTGTATTTACTAAGTTGCGCTTTTGTTGGTTTGCAAGAACCAATATTTAAGTCTTGATAAACCATCGCTGAATCTATACTAACAATCTCTACTGGAAATCTCTGAGCAATATACAACGATAGATCGGTTTTGCCAGATGCAGTGGGACCCAGCAAAAAAATTGCAGGCATGTTGTACTTACTCATCTGTTAGGGCAGAAAGGATCACCGAATAATTGCCTGAATATTTTTCAAGTTTATCTTTCTGTAAAAATAATCTTTCGTTTCTTTGAGATTCAATTTTAAGGTCTGAAATAATGCCAGCTAATTCTTTTTTATCTTTGAAAGTCTTCACTGGACCTTCAGAACAGAATATTTTCTTTAGCTCTTTAAAGTTACTTAGATTTTCTCCTGTAATGGATACAGTATTTGCATGTATAGGTTCAATAAAATTATGGCCTTTAGTAAATATAATGCTGCCTCCAACAATTGCTATATCACAGGCTGAGTACAATTCATAAAGGTCGCCAACTCTATCAAATAAAACTATATCGGAACTTTCATGATTGTTTTGGTGAGAGTAAATTGAGTAATTAAGTCTTTGGTTTTGAAACGTACCACTTAAAGCATGAAATCGTTCGGGGTGTCTTGGTGCAATTATCAGCTGCATGTCATGCAATGACTTTAAAGCCTCTATGATAAAATCTTCCTCGCCTTCATGAGTGCTGCCAGCCACAACTTTTAACCTATTTTTTGCAAGCTTGCTGGCAATTTCATTGGCTTTTTCTTCATTAAGTCGATAGTTCTCAGAACTTAATTTTATGTTCCCTGTTACTTTAATATTGCTTGCTTGAAACTCAAGAAGATTTGATTTAATTTCATCGGTTTGAGCGAGAAACAAATCAAACCTTTTAATAAGCTGGTCTGAAAAAGGCTTAAACAGACGCATTTTTTTGAGAGTCTTTTGTGAGATAGTGGTGTTTAGCGATATAAGTTGAACATTGTTAGGTTTTGAAAAAATTAAGTTTGGCCAAAATTCACTCTCAAACAATATGATTTTAGAAACATTAAAATTGCTGATTATTTTTTGATGCAAAAAATTCAAATCATATGGAAATGGCATTACAACAACACTATCTGTGGAGTATTTTTTTAATATTTCGGTTAATCCCGTATTGGTGGATGAGGTGAATAATATTCTTTTCTCTTCGTTGAGCAAAGAACTTACAATTCCTGATAAAGCTCTTACCTCACCAAGACTTACACCATGTATCCAAATGTGTTCATCTTGAGACTTATCAATAAAGCCAAATTTACTTTTGAAAAAGTTAATACCTTTAACCCTTTTTGTTAGAAAGTCTCTAATAATTATCAAAGGAAGAGCTAGAATGTATATTAAGTTGTAAACAAAGATCATCGATGACTCAATTAAATTTTTATCTAATTATTGCAATTACTAAGTTTATCAGTCTTTTGCCCTCTTCTATCTTCAAAAATCCAAATTCTTTAATCTGGAAATTGCTTCAGACAAGACTAAAAAAAAGAAGGAAAATTATTCAAGCAAATATCAATCATTGTTTTCAAGATAAATCAGAGGAATGGAAGACAAAACTTGTTGAAGAAATATGGTCACAAACTTTTTTCGCTCTTTATGCTAATAACCTCGCATGGAATGCATCAGAAAAGAGGATTAGCGCTTTGGATTTGGAATTATCTAACGAGAATGTCTTAATCGAAGCAATCAGCAAAAAATCTGGTGTGTTACTTCTTTTCAGACATACGCTGTATTTAGAACTATCTGCAAGATTATTAAGTTTGAAATATAAAGTTCATGGACTTGAGAGACCTAATAACAACCAATTAATACAGATGATTCAGAGAGATGGACGCTTAAAGTCAGTAAAAAGCTTGATATCAAATTCAGATATAAAAGATTGTGTGGACTTATTGAAATCAGGAGAGGTTATTTTGTATGGGCCTGATCAAGATTATAGAAATAAGAGATCGGTAGTCTCCACTTTCTTTAATCAAGATTGTCTTACAACTACTGTGCCTTATACACTTAAAAAACTAACGGGTTGTGAATTAATTTATTTTGATTTCTTTAAGGAAGGTGATAAGTATCAAATTAAATTTGAAAGTTTTGATGACCCTTTAAACGGCTCATTTAATTTTGCTAATCAGCTGAATAAAAAAATTGAGAAAAGCATATTACAGGCTCCCCACCAATACCTGTGGCATCACAGAAGGTTCAAATCACAAGCACCAGAAATTTATGACAAATAAATTCAAGAGATTTAATGAGATTAAAGGATTCTTAGATATAGAAGAAGGCAAGTTCCTCCACGAGCTTATTATCCAACATTGTGCAAATGAGACAATCTTAGAAATTGGATCGTATTGTGGTAAATCGGCATGCTTTTTGGCAGATGCAGCAGAACAAGTTAAAGCTACTTTTATTTCTGTAGATCATCATAGAGGATCTGAAGAGCATCAACTTGGTCAAGAGTACCACGACCCAGAAGAATACGACGAAAGATTTAATAGAATAAATACCTATCCATCTTTTGAAAAAAACTTGGATAACATGTCTTTACTCCATGCTGTTATTCCTTTGATAACTGACTCGATATCTGCATCAAAAATAATTAAAAATGATATTGGTTTTGTCTTTATTGATGGAAGTCATACTTTTGAATCTGCAGATAATGACTTTTATGCATGGCATAAAAAAATAAAGAAAGGGGGCATCCTGGCAATTCACGATATTTACGATAGAGAGGAAGAAGGAGGACAAGCACCAAGAACAATAATGCTTAAGGCTCTTGAAACAAATTTTAAACTCCTTCGAAGGGTAAAAAGTCTTGTTGCCTTAGTTAAGACAAAATAGCTTTTCCCTTGCCTGTAACATCGAACAGACAATCTGCTGCAATAACATAAGCAGCATTTGTCCAACTAGAGTTTTCTTCTGGCCAAAAAATTTTTTCAGCATATTGATAGCCTGTTGGTAGAATGCCTTCGCTGTCTTTAAAATTTGTTATTTCGTTAAATATCTGGTTTGCCATTTCAAAATCTTTGGCTCGGCATAACGCAATTATTAATTCTGAGCTTTCAGCAAATGTGACCCATGGCTCTTCAATCACACATTTTATTCCAAGACTTTCGACATGAAATTTTTTTATTTCGTCTTTTAAATGTTTGTAGTTTTCATTTAGTCCTGCAAGAAAAGGGTAGTAAAAATCCATTGAAAAACGAGACCTATCTATTCCATCTCTATTAAATCTGTATTTGTTATTATTGAAACTTTCTTTTAGTAGTTCCAGTTCTTTTTTCAGGGCATTTGTTTTTGACCCATAATAATCAAAAGTATTGATTGCACATTTTAAGGATAAATAAATTGAAGCAGTAGCTGTAATTAGCGAGTTATCACACATACCTTTTTCATCTTGGGCCCAATAAAAGCATCCCTGATCATCTCTGACATCCAATACTGCTTCGACCAAATTGTTAAGAGTTTTTAAATGGTTTTTTACATAGCTATCGTTATTACTCATTAAAAGGCATTGATAAAGAGGTACTGCTAAATAAATAGCATGATGATGTTCGTAATATTCCTTAGATGGCTGGCCTTTAATAAACTCTGATTTGATAAAAGAATTAGCATCTAAGTTAGATAAAAACCAGTCAATCCCCTTTTTAAAAGTTTTATTATCTTCCCAAATTGCCAAAGCAATAAGACATTCTAGATGGTCCCATGGATCACATTTGTCATTAAGATCCCATGCAATACTGCCATCAGGCGATTGGTTTTTTATTATCCAATCAATATGAGGTGCCAAATCTTGCTTTTTCATTTAGTCAGATAAAAGCATTCACTTTTGCCAAATAACGGGTTAAGCATTTTTTCAATAAAAGCTGAGATTTGTGCTTGGCCAAACATCTGTTTAACCAATAGCCCATGAAATGATTTTAAAAAATCTGATTCCTCCATGTTATTTTTGGATCTCAGTATCCAGTAAATTGAATGAAACGAATGCTGCCTATGGTGGTTAAATACTTTAAGCTTGTGCTTTTTAAAGGATTCAATTATCTGATCTTTCTTAAATATTCTGATATGTCCTCCAGGTGTTTGCCGATATTTTTTTGAGAATAACCAACATAACTTTTCTGGTGTGTAAGTTGGCACACTTATTAATAAAACTCCTGTCGGCTTAAGAACACGATAACATTCAGCAAGTACTGCCTCATAGTTTGGTACATGCTCTAGAACTTCTGAACATATAACTAGATCTTGTGAGTTATCCTTGAGAGGTAAGTTTCTAATATCGTGATTTATGAACTCATATGTGTTGTTATTTTTGCAGCCAATATCATCAAATTCTGAAATCAAGTTAACAATCTCTGTATGTGAATGATCAATACCAACTATTTGTGCATTTTTGATTTTGTGAGAAAGTGACTTAAGATGGCGTCCATTCCCACAACCAACGTCAACAGCGCTATTTATCTTCTTTAAATTTAATTTATTAAATTCAAATGTGTCCATTGGTAATTTTTTGATAGAGTTCAGTAAGCTTCATAGCATACTCGTCCCAACCAAAAAAATCACCTCTTCTTTGAATGCTCTTTTGGATGAAATCTTCTCTCAATTGAACATCATTGACCATATTAATGATCTTGGCACACAAGTCTTTGGCATCATCTGGATTAAATGACAAGCCAGCTTCACCCATAAGTTCAGGCAGCGATCCTCTTTCAGAAGCAATTACAGGAAGGCCAGATGAAATCATCTCAATAAGAGGAAAACCAAATCCCTCATACAGCGAAGCTGAAATACCAATATCAGAAGACCTTAATTCTGAAAGCAATTCTTCATTAGATACCTTGCTTCTATAGCGTATTGAAGAATCCAGTCCTAAACTGCTTATTAAATTTTTATTCTTTTCTCTTATATCTCCAACAACGGTTAAACTTAATTTTGGTTCTTGCTCTTTGGCAAGAGCAAACCCTTTGATTAGGTTTGAAAGGTTTTTCATTGGAACATCGGAACTAACAATGCTTATAAGCTTATATTTAAAGTGGCATTCTATGGAGTTCTTGTATTCAAGAGTATTTATTCCATTCCATAAAACCTCAATAGCATTGGAATTAAAATCAAAATATTTTTGAATATCTTTTTTTGAATTATGGGATGGCGTGATTACCAATCTTGATTGCTTTAAAGATTTTTTTTGGAAGTCTAGAAATGAATACCATTGCCTAATTGCAAGACGACTTAAAAAACTTTCTTCAAACCTTAGATCCAGCTCACGATCAATATGGATTGGGTGATGAAGTGTTGTCACCAACTTCTTATGCATAAATCTTGGATACTTGCTTATCGACTGATTATCATGAAATATATCGAAGGAATCTTTTAAATCTTTGAATTTTTTATTTTCCAATAATCGTTGACCAAAAAAAATTGGTTCAGTGAATACACCTAACAATGTTTTTAAAAAATCTTCAATTTCTAAAAAACTTTTATGCTTTAGAGCTTTAAAAATTTCTACTCTATCCTTAAAAAGAAACGTCTCAAAGTAGCCTGGTGTATCAACCTCTTCAACATGAATGTTCTTGTCTAAGATAGGAAGTGGCTTACCAGAAAATAATGTTATTTCATGACCTTGCGTTGCTAATGCTTCACAAACATGTTTCAGATATATGCCCTGTCCTCCTGATAATGGACTACTCCTATAGCTTAAAAAAGCTATTTTAAGTCTTCTCATTAAACTTCAGCTAGCCAGTCTTGATATTTGGATTCTTCGCCTCTTACTGTCTTCAAGTAAGTAGATTGGATTAAATTAGTAACTTCTCCTCTTTTTCCTGAACCAATATTGATTCTATCGACCGATCTGATAGGAGTTATTTCTACAGCAGTTCCACAAAAGAAAAGTTCATCAGCAGTATATAATTCATCCCTAGTTAAACTTCTCTCCAAAACCTCAATTCCATTATCTTTTGCAATCTCAATAACTGTTCTCCTAGTTATTCCATTTAAACAGCATGTCAATTCAGGGGTCATCAGCTTTTTATCCTTAACGATAAAGATATTTTGACCGCTACCTTCAGCAACAAATCCATTTGTATCAAGCAGTATAGCTTCTTGAAAGCCATTTTTTTTGGCATGATCGTGTGCCATTATGCCATTAACGTAACCACCACAAATTTTAGATTTAGTCATCAAGCTATTTGGAAATTGGCGTGTGAACGAGGACACCATGACATCTATGCCAGCTTCTAATGCCTCTGCACCAAAATAACTTGGCCACTCCCAACATGTTACCATTGCATGTCTATCAATGCCCTCAATATCAAGACCTAAACGCTCACTGCCAATATAGATTAGAGGCCTAATATACGCATCACCTAAGTTTGATCTTTTAATGACTTCTTTTTGCGCTTCAAATAATTCCTCATAGGAATAGTCAATATCAATGCCAACTATCTTAGCTGACTCAAATAGTCGGTCTGTGTGCTCTTTAAGTCTAAATATATTAACGTTGCCAGAAACTGATTTATAAGATCTAACGCCCTCAAATACACCTAGACCATAATGAAAAGTGTGAGTTAACGGGCTTAATGAAACATTCTCTTTTTCTTGAAACTTTCCATCAATCCAATAGGTATATGACATTCAAGTATTATAATAAATTGGCATAATTAAGGGAAATAAGATGAATACAAATATTTTTCGTGCTTACGACATTAGAGGAAATGCTAATAACGATTTAGACCAATCTACAGTAAAAAAAATAGGCTATGTGCTAGGCAAAAGAATATCTTCTTTAGGTGATAATAAAATTTATGTTGGGCATGATAGCCGAATTTCAAAGGATGAAATTCTCAAAAATCTAACAATTGGTTTAAATGCTGCTGAGATAGAAGTACTAAACTTAGGTTTAGTTCCTACTCCCATGGTCTACTATGCAACCAAGATTGGAGATTGCTCTCACGGGATCATGATTACTGGCAGCCATAATCCAAAAGATGATAATGGTCTAAAAATTGTCATAAATGATACTCCTACTTCAGGCTTGGCAATAAAAGAGGAGGTATTGGCACTAGACAGCTTTGAGTTAAAAACATGCAATAATTCCTCGGAAAGTTTCGAAAAATATTATCTGAATGAGGCAAAACAAAAGGCTAGCCTGAGAAGAGCCTTAAAAATAGTTCTGGATGCGGGGAATGGAGCAGCAGGACCTCTAGCAAGAAAAGTTTTTGAAAATATAGGAGCAGAGGTAATCTCGATCAACGAAACTCCTGATGGCAACTTTCCAAATCATCATCCTGATCCCAGTAAAGAAAAAAACCTAGCTCAGGTAAAAGAAAAAATTCTCTTAGAGAATGCAGATCTTGGTTTTGCATTTGATGGAGATGGGGATCGTGTAGGCCTTATTACTAGTACTGGGAAACAAATATCATCCGACCACATAATTATGATTTTGTGTGAACATTACTTAAAAAAATCAAAAGGGCCAATTGTTTATGATGTTAAATGTTCAAATGAACTGCCTAAGCTTATCAAGGCTTTAGGAGGTGAGCCAATTATGGAAAAAACTGGTCACTTCAACATTAAAAATGCAATTAAAAAAAGTGGTGCTGTGCTCGGTGGAGAGATGTCAGGACACATATTTATAAATTATGAATGGTATGGTTTTGATGATGCTATCTTCACTGCAGCTATCTTAAGCAAAATTTTTTCAGAGAGCCGCTTAAGTGTAGATAAGTTATTTGATAAATTTCCTAAAACATTTTCAACTCCTGAATTAAACCTTGATGTAGATGATTCAAAAAAATTCTTAATGGTTGAACAGTTCATTAAAAAGATGAATTTTAAAAATGCTGAAATTGATCTAATAGATGGAGTAAGAGTAAATAAAGCCAACTCTTGGGGACTACTAAGGGCTTCAAATACTTCTCCAAAATTAGTATTGAGGTATGAAGGGAATTCTGAAGAAGAATTAATAAATATAAAAGATGAATTTGAGAGGAATCTTAAACAGGTGTTTCCTAACCTTCCTATAGAATATACCTAGTTGAAAATATTCTCATAGTCAGCGTTATCTTCGTCCAATAGTGACAAAAGATTTTCCTCGAGGAAATACTCAAAAATACTATTATCAAAAGTATTTGATATCTCTCCTGATTTCTCATCAATCCTAACAACAGATAAACCTTCAGGAACTAATAAATCTTTTTCTGTTAAGTTTTCTGTTGATAGTTTTATAAAATCGAGCCAAATAGGCAAAGCATTTGTACTGCCAAACTCATTCTCACCTAGTGAGGTAAAGTCATCTTTTCCAACCCATACTGAAGTTACAATATTCGAAGCATATCCAGAAAACCATGTACTGGTTGCATCATTGGTTGTTCCAGTTTTACCTCCAATATTTTGAATAGGCAGCTCTAAATTTCTTCTGTTTGCATTTCTTTTTAATGCTTCCTTAAGAATATCTGCAATTATGTATGCTACTCTAGGATCCATGGCTTGGATGTCTACTGAATTTATTAATTTAAGTCTTGGCATGTTTAGTTCATCGAATGGTGTGTCTGACATCCATGGAAAACTTATTTGAGAAAAATCTTCTAACTCAGTGGCATAGTTATTATTTGGATCATAGATTATTTCACCATCTAAGCTTTCTACACGATCAATTAAGATTGAATTTTTAAATTCACCACTATTTATAAGCAACGCATAGTTCTCAACATAACTCAGTGGATTTGATGAGCCTGTGCCCAAACCAACTGAAAGATTATTCGTCATCGAGGAGCTTGTAAACATATACTTTTTCAAGCAGTCTAGTGTTGTTTTAAGGCCCATGTATCTGACAAGTTTTATTGTTACCAAATTTAATGACTGTATGAGGGACTCTCTAAGCCTTATTTGGCCAAAAAATGTTCCAGAATTATTTCGTGGCCTCCATACCTCCTCAAGCAACTCATCTTGGAATGCTACAGGACCGTCAATAAATACAGATGATGGATTTATGCCATTCTCAAAGGCACAGGCATAAATAAATGGTTTAATACTTGAGCCAAGCAAAAGATTTGAGCTACTTGCTCTGTCAAATTTTGACTTTTCAAAATCAAAACCGCCAACATAAGCTTTTATATATCCATTATTTGAATCCATAGCTACAAGTGAAGCTTCTGCTTGAGGTATTTGAACTATATATTTAGATCCACTCTCCTCTTTGAAATAAACAATACTTCCTAAAGAAAGAAAATCAGAAAATGACTCTGATCTGCTATAGTTTTCGTATTCTTCTCTCCATTCAAGCTTGAAACTATTTAACTCTTTATCTACTACTGTGGCTTCCCTTTCATCAGCTAAAACTATCAGTCCTGGCTCAGCTGAATCATATGATTTTAAATCGGTTAGAATTGTTTGAATTTTTTGCAAATTATCTTCTAAAACTTGGGGAAAGTTTAAGTTAGCAGAGACGAGAAATAAGCTATTTTTATCGAAATACGACTTAAGAACTTGGAAATTTAAGTCTGTAACATCGCCATTGTCGGTCCAGCCATATCTATCTTGATAAATGTATAAGTTTTTTCTTACCGACTCGATAGCATTTTTCTGCATTTCTGAATCTAAAGTTGTATAGATATTAAAACCATCCTCGTAAGCTCTGTTCCCAAAAATATTCAATATATCTGTCCTTACCTTTTCCGCTAAATGACTGGCCTCTACCTCTATCTTAGGTCCAAAACTGTTTGGGGATACCTCTGCATTTTGTGCTTGAAATAATTCGTCTTCATTAATGAAACCTTCAAGATACATACGATTTAATATGGTGTTTCGTTTTAATTTTGATGCAGATGGATTTCTAACTGGATTCACTCTTGATGGCTGCTGAAGTATTCCAGCAAGAAGAGCTGCCTCGGCATTTGAAGCTTCTCGAAAATCTTTTCCAAAATAATATTGGTAGGCAGCAGCAAAACCGTAGTTTCTATTCCCTAAGAAAGCTTTATTAAAATAAAGCTCAAATATCTCCTCTTTTGAAAGAATGTCTTCTAGCTGAAAGGCTAATATTATCTCTTTAATTTTTCGCTCATAAGTCCTTTCAAAATTCAACACATAGTTTCTAACTACTTGCATAGTTATTGTTCCGCCACCGCCAAGGGATTGTCCTGTAATCTCTCCGTAAGTTGCTCGCAACAAGCTAGTTAATTTAACTCCTGAATGCTGATAAAAATCACCATCTTCTGCTGCTATGATGGCATTTTTAAGGGTTTTAGGTATTTCCCCAAACTTGATTATTTCTCTCTTTTCAGTTCCAAACTGTCCAATTAATTTCTCATCTTTAGTGTAGACTCTCATTGGGTTTGTAAGTTTTATTTCAGTAATGATTTCAACATCAGGCAAGTCCCTTGAAAAAAAAGTGAATATCAATCCCAAAACTAGTAAGCCTGTTTGCATGAACACAAGAAAAATTCTTAGAAAGCGCATAGATATATATTATTATTCAGATTCATTATTTTTTTTACTTATATGAGCATTTTTTTAGTAGGAATGATGGGTTCTGGAAAATCTTCTGTAGGAATTAAGCTATCAGAGATTTTGCAAAAAGAATTTGTTGATCTAGATAACAAGGTTGAGCGTGATTTTGGTAGGAAGGTTGCTGACATATTCTATGAATTTGGAGAAGAAAAATTTAGACATCTTGAATCTGTTGCGTTAGAAGAATTATGCAATTGCCCGAATCTCATTGTTGCAACGGGTGGTGGAATACTTCAAAGAGAGCAAAACGTTTCTTTGCTAATACATAAAAAGGTTTATTTTCTAGATGGCGATCCAGAGAAACTATACCAGCGCGCTAGTAAAAGAAAATTTAACAGACCAAAAATGAAAGACTTATCATTAAAAGGATTTATCGAACTTTACAATGAAAGGAGGAACCTATACTCTTCTGTAGCTAACGTCACTATAAATACAGATGAACTTAGGCCTATTGAAATAGCAAAAAAAATAAAACAACATGAATCAGATTGAGATAAAAGGCTCAAATAAAACCACCAATCTAGAGTTTGTTGGCAGCATGGATGATGTTCTTTCATTCATCTCAAAAAGCAATCAAATAATTTTTGTAGATAAAACATTAAAAACCTCCACAAAAGCTTTATCAGATTTCTTGGATGAAAGGATTGAAGACGTTTTTCTAGTTGATCATGCCGAAGAAAATAAAAATCTCTTCAAAGCAGAAGAGGCCTATAAGTTTCTTACAGAAAAAAGTATCAATAGAGATCATGAGATTGTTGCAATCGGAGGGGGAGCGTTAACTGATTTTGCTGGTTTTATTGCAGCAACTTTTAAAAGAGGGATAAGGCTTACTTTAGTTCCTACATCTCTATTAGCACAAGTTGATGCATCTATTGGAGGAAAAACAGCCATTAATTTTAGCAATGTAAAAAATCTAGTTGGCAGCTTCTATGTTCCAGATAATGTGGTAATTTGTTCAGGCTTTCTAAAAACTCTTGATCAACAAGAATATCTAAACGGATTAGCTGAGGTAATTAAGCATGCATTTATAACATCAGATGATGAAGTTAACTTTATCTTCAACAACATCGATAAAATTAACAGACGAGATGAAAAACTGCTCAACGAAATCATTAAGAGATCGATAAAGATAAAGGCAGATATTGTTATGGAAGACTTTGAAGAGAAGGGTACAAGAAAATTTCTCAATTTTGGTCATACCTTTGGACATGGTATTGAATCATCAAATCTGGATTGCCCTATCTTTCATGGCCATGCAGTGGTGATAGGAATGATAATGGCCATAAAATACTCTATGCATAAAAACCTTTTGTCGATGAAAAATGGTTTTCACGCAATGGATCTTATATCTTCTTTTAACTTTGATTTTTCAAAAATTAAGTTAGACCCAAACAAAATATTTCAATTCATGAAATCAGACAAAAAAAATCAAAATTCCCAGATTAATTTAGTCTTGCTCAAAAGTTTTGGGAAGCCAGAACTTTATGAAGAAGGCAACCCATATGAATTACAGGAGTTTATTGGAGACTTTGTTGAAGATTTTAGATCATAGAGTTTATCTTGATGCTTTAAATCAGACCAATAATAAACCTTACGTTCCTGTTTGGTTTCTAAGGCAGGCTGGTAGATACATGCCGGAATATCGTGCAGTTAGAAGTAAATTCTCAGATTTTTTTGAGATGATAAAGCAGCCAGAGGTGTGCTGCGAACTCACCATGCAGCCTCTAAATAAATTTCCACTTGATGCGGCGATCACCTTTAGTGACATACTTACAGTGCCTGAAGCAATGGGGCTCGAGATAAAATTTATTGAAAAAAGAGGACCAGTTTTTTCAAAATCAATAATCAAAGATGGAACGTTAAATTTGAGTATCGATGGTGTCAATAAAAAATTAAATTACGTCTATCAAGCTACGGCCCTAATAAAATCTAATATAAATATTCCATTGATTGGTTTTGCTGGGAGCCCTTGGACAATTTTTACATACATGTTTTATGGAGAATCTCCAAAGGATTTTAGTCACATTGGCAGATATGTGAAAAACAATTCAGATTATGTTCATCAGATTCTTGAGCATGTCACAAATGCTTCAGCCCAATACCTACAATCTCAAATTGAACACGGAGCTGACTGCGTGCAGATTTTTGACTCATGGGGGGGCATCTTGCAGGATAACTATCAAGAATTTTCACTGCAATACATCAACAAAATTAAAGAATCTTTACCAAAAAATATTCCTTGCATCCTATACAGTCGTGGCATGACACTAAAGCCATATCTAAATGAGACAAGCTTGAAATGTTTTAACCTTGATAGTGGAGAAAGGCTTGATGACTATCTTGATCATAAGATTGCGATTCAGGGCAATATTGATCCTAAGGTATTTCATAAAAGCGAAAATGAAATTAGAACTTTGGCAGATGATATTTATTCAAAATACAAGAGCAACAATAATTATATTTGCAATTTAGGCTCAGGAATTACTCCTGATATTGATCCAAATAAGGTCGGATTATTTCTCAATAGTTTAAGGCTTCTTAATTCGGAATAAGCCCTCTTGGGTCACCGAGGCCAATACCTCTCCATCTCTTGAGAAGAAAGTTCCTCTTCCCAAACCCCTTGATCCGCCTGTGTATGGGCTGTCAGTAGAATATAAAATCCAGTCATCCCATTGAAAATCTCTTTTATGGAACCACATGGCATGGTCCAAGCTTGCCATCATTGCAATATCATGTGACATATAACTTTTACCATGGGGATAGAGGCATGGTGCCAGTAAGCCTGCATCAGACACATAAGATAAAAATGCATGATTTATTACTCTATCTTTTGGCATTGCACCGTTTGGTTTTAACCAAATATTTCTAATGGGAGGCATAGGTTTTGGGTCAAAAATATCATTCCACTCAACCCACTTAATTGAATACTCTCTTTTCTTAAGAAAGAAGGGTCTAAGATCTTCTGGAATCTTATCGATGGCCTCTTCTCTCATTTGGATTTCATCTTTAAGCTCATCTGGATCAGGAACTTTCGGCATTTCTATGCTATGAGTTAAGCCTTGATCCTCCTCTTTATGGAATGAAACAGTCATTGTAAAAATAATTTCATTGTTCTGAATGGCTTTCACTGTTCTAGTAAAAAAACTTCTGCCATCTCTTACAGGATCTACACTAAATAATACTGGTTGTTTGATAACTCCAGGCCTTAAGAAATACGCATGCAGAGAGTGCAGATGAGTGTCATCAGCAACAGTATGGTTGGCAGCGATAAATGATTGCGCTATCACTTGGCCACCAAATATTCTTAACAAGCCTGCATTCTTACCTTTGTATCTAAAAAGGTAGGTGTCTATTTGTTCAAGTTTTAATCGATCAATAACTCTATCGAATGTATTGTCTTGGTCTTCAAGCAGTTTCTTATCCATAATTTTTATTGAGCAGATAGCCCGCCATCAATAACAAGCTCGGTTCCAGTTATCATTTTAGATTCATCGGATGCTAAGAATAGTACAGCATTTGCTATATCTTCTACCTCAGCTAATTTTCTCACAGGAATCTGTTTTTCAAGCTTACTCAACATATCATTTGAGGTGTCTTTCAGCAGGGCCTCTAAAATCTCAGTCTTAGCAAAAACAGGATGCAAACTGTTGCACCTGACAAGATTTGTGGTTCTAGCGCAGTGCAAAGCCACTGATTTTGAAAGATGTCTTACTGCTGCTTTAGCACTGTTATATGCTGTAAAGTTGTGGCTAGCTACAATTCCTGAAATAGAGGAGATATTAATAATTGAGCCATTTCCAGAATCTCTCATTAAGGCCAATGCATATTTGCATCCATAGAAAACTGAATCAAGATCTACCTTATGTATTAAATCCCAAGCTTCATTGGTGGTTGACTCAACATCCCCCATCCAGCCAATACCAGCGTTGTTTACTAATATATTTAATGCCCCACATTCGTTTTTAATTTGGTTGATTACCTCTTCCCAGCGATCTGCTTTTGTAACATCATGCTCAAGAAAGCTGACTCCAAGCTCTCTGGCAACTTCTTGGCCTCCTTCTACATTGATATCGGAGATATATACTTTTGCTCCATGTTCAGCAAAAATTTGTGCTATCCCTTTTCCAAATCCAGAAGCGCCCCCTGTCACCAATGCAACTTTGCCTTTAATTCGTTCTGCCATCGCCATATAATAAACCAATAGAAGAAATTAAACATGAAAAGCAAAATCGTCAGCAATCAACCTCAAGGAATTTTGAACTATTCAGACATAAACCCTAAAGATCAAAATACTATTGAGTGCATAAATGAAATTTTTCACAGCCCATTAAATGCTGCATATTGTTGGGACTATACAGTCGTTGATGACAGGATTAAAAAACTTTACGAACTCGGGAAAGAATTAAATTGGAATGTTTCTTCTGACTTGGATTGGAGTGAAAATTTCCCAAAAAATAAATTCATGATAAATTCAGAGGTTTTTAAGGCGCCAGAAGTTGAACTTGCTGGGTATGAAGATCTATCTCATGAAAAGAAGATCGAAATGGACCGTCATAGAGTTTCATGGAACTTAAGTCAGTTTCTGCATGGAGAACAAGGAGCACTGCTTGTTGCATCCCAGTTGGTGTCTTGTGCTCCAACCTTTAATGCAAAGATGTATGCTGCTTCGCAAACATTTGATGAAGCACGCCATGTTGAGGGTTTTAATAGATATTTAAAAGAGAAAATTGGCTTTCAGTACCCAGCTACCAAAGGCCTTAAATCATTAATGGACAAAATATTAACCGACGAAAGGTGGGACCTTAAGTTTATTGGTATGCAAATAATTATCGAAGGTTTGGCACTTGCAGCTTTCAACAATATGAAATTTATCTTAAACGATGGGCTATTAAAACAACTACTACACTATGTCATCAGAGACGAAGCTCGACATGTAACCTTCGGGGTTAATTATCTTGAGGATTATCTAAAGTCTCTTTCAAAATCTGAAATTGAAGAAAGAGCAGAGTTTGCCTTTGAAGCATGCTTAGTGATGAGGGGTCGCCTTATATCAGGTGAGGTTGTGGCCAGATTTCTAGACTACACTCCAGAGGAAGCTGATAAAATTGCCTATGAATCAGAACAGGGTCAAAACTTCAGAACTTTACTATTTACAAAGATCATCCCCAATCTAAAACGCATTGGTTTGCTGACAGACTCAGTAAAAGAAAAATACGAGCAAATTGGTGTCTTAAGCTACGCAGAGCTTGAAGATAACTTCAATGTCGACTGGGCAGAAATGTCAAAGCCATACGAAACGCAAAAGGAAATAGAAAAAGCAATTAGCTTATAGCTCAATCAACCCTTTCTGCTTTTAATATTTTTACAGATTCAATAGGAACGTCTTGGTAAGGTGGAACCGAAGTTGTTTGTGTTGCTGCAATTTGATCAACCACATCTAACCCTTCGACAACTTTGCCAAAAACAGCATAGCCCCAACCTTCGTCCACTTGATTTGTTCTAAAATTTAAAAAATCGTTGTTGACATGGTTAATAAAAAACTGTGAAGATGCCGAGTGAGGGTTTGCAGTTCTTGCCATCGCAATGGTTCCTCTGTCATTTTTTAATCCGTTATTTGCTTCGTTTTGTATTGGGTCTAACTTATTGTCTTTTGCTGACATATCTTCGTTATGGCCACCGCCTTGAATCATAAAGTTTGAAATTACTCTGTGAAAAATAGTTTCATCATAAAAACCGCTATCGACATAGGACAGAAAATTCTCTGTGGTGATAGGTGCATTTTCTGAATCCAGCTCAATAACTATTTCACCATATGAGGTATTCAATTTTACTTTTATCATTTTTTCTCCTTGATTCATAAAAAAAATTAGTGCGCCCAATAGTAGTAAAGCTACAAAGATAATTTTTTTCATTTCTTTTTATTTCGTATTGCAATTAAATATATCAGTTCTGGAATTCCAAACAACTGTATAAGCAAAAAAACAACAAACCACCCCTTATCACCTCTTCGGGCAGCAAACCATAATGCTAAACCCGTAAAGATTACATCAAAAATTACCGCTGGAAATAAAAAGTATGGTGAGGTCAACATAATTCAAATTAGTCTAAATTAATTTTACCCTTAAGATAAAGTTTTGCGTCTCCAGTTATATGTACAAAATCGCTATCTAACTTACAATCAAGCTTTCCGCCTCTTGGTGAAATCTGAGCTGCTTGCATATGAGTTTTTCCAAGATTTTCAGCCCAATAAGGGGCAAGCAATGCATGAGCTGAACCTGTTACTGGGTCCTCATTAACACCTGTTTGTGGCCCAAACCAACGAGATACAAAATCTATATTATTACCTTTTGCACTGACAACAACGCCTCTTGCATCAATCTCTTTAAGCATTTGAAAATTTGGTTTTAAATTTTTTACAGTGTCTTCCGATTCTAATATGACAAGATAATCATCTATACCTTTATAAAGCTCATTAACACGAACATTTAAGGCATCTTCAAACAATTGATGGTTATCTACTTTTCTATAGATATCTCTTGGTAGACTTATTTGGATTCCAGTTGCTGCTTTTAGAGCGACTAAACTTCCTCTTTTAGAGCGAAATGTAACTTCATTTTTTTCAGTATTTATGAAGTTGAAATATATGAAAGCAGATGCAAGAGTTGCATGTCCACAAAGGTCCACCTCTATCTCTGGAGTAAAAAATCGTATCTCATTGCTATTGATATCAATAAAAGCTGTTTCAGAAAGATTATTTTCAGCTGCTATTTTTTGCATCAACTCATTGGACATAGCTTTTGAGTAAAAAATGACACCAGCAGGATTGCCTCTAAATAATTCCGACGTAAATGAATTTACAAAATAGACTTCTTGATTCATTGAGATTTAAAAACAGTTCCTTCTTTCATCACAAAAGAAACATCTTCGAGAACCCTTATATTCTTAAGAGGATTGGATTTTACTCCTACTAAGTCTGCAGCATAACCAAGTTTAATTCTCCCTAAATTGTTATTGCCAATTAATTCTGAGCTAGTAATTGTCGCAGCCTGAATTGCCTGTAAGGGTGACATTCCCCATTCAACCATATAAGCAAACTGCTTAGCATTGTCGCCATGCTTATATATTCCTGCATCGGTTCCAAAAGTGATTTTTGCACCCAGTTCAACTGCCTTTTTAAAATTTTTTCTTTGTTCCAAGCCAACTTTTTTTTCTTTTTCAAGAGACTCTTCTAAGATTCCTTTTTTTGCTCCTTCACCGAGGATGTAGTCGGAAACATAGATATCCATAGAAAGAAATGCTCCATTCTGAATTGCCAAAAATGTAACTTCTTCATTGATAAAGCTGGAATGCTCAATGGAGTCAACGCCAGCCAATAGCGCTGTCTTTATCCCCTCAAGCCCATGCGCATGAGCTGCAACTTTCATTCCATGATTGTGCGCTTCATCCACTATCGCTTTCATTTCCTCGTATGTAAATTGTTTTGCATCAACATCGGTATTTTTAGACATCACGCCACCAGTGGCACAAAATTTTATTAAATCAGCTCCAAACTTCCTGTTTTCTCTAACCTTCTGTCTTGCTTGCCATGGTGAGTCAACAACACCTTGATTTGGCCTTGACCTTTCATAAGGCATAAGGTTGTTATCGCAATGTCCACCTGTAATGCCTAGGGGGGGTCCTGAAACATACATTCTTGGACCTACAATAACACCTCTATTGATAGCTCTTTTCAGAGCAACATCGGTGTAATTGCCTGCTCCAACATTTCTAACTGTTGTAAAGCCAGCTAGCAAAGTTGCTTCAGCATTTTTAACTCCATACAAAGTTGCAAGATATGAAGATTCTCCTACTGATTCATAACCGTTTAATTCATTATTACCAATCAAATGCACATGAGTATCAATTAAACCTGGCATTAGGATGGTGTTTGGTAGCAATAAGACTTCTACTCCCTTTGAAGAAAGGTTTGTTCCAATTTCAGAAATAATACCCTCTTCAACTTTTATCTCTAATCTATTTAACTCGCCCGTTTCTACATCCAGGACATATTTTGGTTTAATTAAATAACTTTCAGAGAATAATGTTAAAGACAGCGTTAAAAATAATATGAGTCTCATAATCATAGTTTAGCAATTAAATGTCAGAGTGAATATGAAAGTGGTGGAGCTATGCGGGATCGAACCGCAGACCTCCTGCGTGCAAAGCAGGCGCTCTCCCAGCTGAGCTATAGCCCCACGAAAAATGAAATGATATATGTCTCTACTTTAAAATACAACCACTATGTATCTCTTGGGTCATCGGAAAGCTTATTGGCAATGAACTTAGAAATTGGAGCAGCTAAAAAAACTATTGGTGTTGAAATAGCCCATGCTAACATCCATGCACTAACCCATGATGAAATATCTGGTGGAAATTTCCCTTGATTAAGTGAAGTGATAAAGAAACTGACCAGTGCTGACATTATGGTTGATAATAGCAAGGTAGAAATAACCGTTGCTACCGTTAACCTAAACATCACTTAAATAAGAAATATACAGATATCGCTAATAAAGAAAGCTGATATTTAAATTCTGTCCAGGCTTCTTCAAGAACCCCAACATGAAAATTAAGAATAATATTTAGCATCAAAGCAGTTGCAAGCAGCCCGCCAAGTGTTGAAAGCATTTTTGCTTTCTCTCCTAAAAATGTAGCACCTCCTGCCAATATTAATATAGGAATAATTATTGTCTCTAAAATAGCAGCAAGCCAAGATGAGAACAGTGGCATATCTCCGAAGAATGCTAAGTTTTCAATTACCCTTATGGGTGTTTCTGGCTCAGATATTAAAGCTGAAAGTTTGCCTTCGCCATGAGAAAAAATGAGTAAAGCGAAAATAATTCTTAATGTTAGTTCAGATAAAATGCCAAGACGAGATGTAGAAAGACTACTCAGAAAGTTCATTATATTATTCTGATAAAAATAAGATGCTTTAGCAATTAAGATTTAGTCAGCAAAATGCTTTTCTTTCTCTTCATTGATTGTTTTGATTTCCGCACAAAATTCGGCAGTAGGCCTAGATATAAGTCTTGGTAGGCCAATTGGCTCGCCGGACTCAAGACAGAATCCATAGTCACCGGATTTAATCCTCAGCAAAGCTTTATCAATTTTCGGCATTAACTTAGATTCTCTTTCAACAATTCTTAAAAATAGCATTGAATCTATTTCATGCTGTGCTCGATCAACTTCATCGCTGCAAGCTGGAGGGTTGCTTAACCTATGTTTAGCATCTTTTATGTGCTCCAGAGTTTCTTTTTTTAGTTCTATTAAAAGATCTTTGAAAAATTCTAGTTGGTCCTTATTCATATAATTTTTCTTAGGAGCTTTTAATATTTTTTCTTTTGTAAGCATGATCAGATAAGATATTCTATGGTTCGAATTGGAAATATCAATCTATTTTTGTTTTATTTTGCAAAATTTGCCTTTGTGTCATTAAGAATTTTCATTACTGACATTCTTTGAAATTTTGGCACCAAGACCAACCAAGAAAAATGCCAGAGGAATAATAGCCAATGGTGCTGTATATAAAACCAATCCAAATGTTAGCAATGAATTGAACACCAGACCTCCAGTTGCGTCGCCAAACCTATTAGTAAAAGTATCAATAAATACCGTTGATTTATATTTTTCTTTTTGTGAAAGTGTTGTGTAGACTGCCTCTCTTGCTGGTTTATTAAGACCATATTCAAAAGGCCTCATGACACCTTGCAAGATCAGAAAGATCACCACTCCTGAATTGCTCAATAAATATCCAGAGAAGTGGCCTGAAATTGCTAGAAATGCGCCTATAAAAAGCACGCCATAGATAGTTAATACAAATTTAATTCCCAAAAAGTTAGATCTTAAAACCAAAGATGTAAGGAATATCTGAGTAAAAAGTGTAAGCAAAGGAACAAATTGATCTGCTTGGCCAAAGACTTTTGTCTTTTCGGCTGAAGTTTCTGCGTAAACATTTACAATCTCAAGCTGGAAAAACCACAAAGCTGTTGATAGGCAAGTCCATGTAAAAGCATATAAGATAAAACTTCTTATTAGTGGATTGTTTTTTATTTGAATAAACTGCTCAAATACCTCTTCCATTGAGCTATCCTTCCTCAAGCTTAAGTCGTTGTCATCCCTTTTTATCAATGATGAAAAATAAACTGCCAGCATTAATGATACGACGGTAATAATTAACGAAAGTACTTGCTTATCATAAAGGTAATTGCTAACAAGAAAGCCAGCAAGGGAAGCACCAAAAGAGCCGCAGGCACTAATTAAACCAAAATATTTTTTCCCTCCTTCAATATCATAAGAATTGACTGTTAGTGCCCAAAAAATTGCAACGATAAAGAAATTGAAAATGTTGTACCAAACATAAAAAATAGCTTTAATTAAAAAGAGCTTGGGAAAAAAGATATAGAACCATAAAAAAATTAATAAATTTGAAATAAAAAAACCATAAATGTAGATTGCGATTCTATTTTGCCTAATTTTTGAAACAATGAACGAATAGAGTGGATTCACTAAAAGCATCAAAAGCACCACAATAAAAAGGTAAAAAGTTAAGTCTGAAGTCCCAATATCGGCTGCAATGGTATTCCTGAAAGGTCTTAAAACAAACAATGAAAATAGAACAAAAAAGAAAAACAAGCCTGAGAAGACTGTATTTTTTGAAAAGAATGATCCCATAAATCCTCTATATGCAAACTATCATATAGCAAAAATGCATATATAATGAACAGCTTGAAATATTAGTTACCATGGTCGAAGAGTTCATTAACAATTATCCATCTTTAAGAGGTTTCATTTTTGGCTTTGTCCATGTTTTTATCACTGTTATTGGTTACTACACAGGCTGGAGCATTAACAGGCTATTGAAGGTTGCCAGCAGAGGCTATATTGCTGGTATCATCGGAGCAGCAATGGCCCATATAGTTGCTGATTTAGTGGCTTCAATCATTGACCCATCAATAAGACCAATGACACTAGGAATAATTTTAGGTGGCACATTACCACTTTTAATGATCCCAGTATTTGAAAAATATCTAGTAAAAAGCAAGGATCACATTATGGTCGGTGATCATGAAGATATAGAAAAAGATCTTAACAAAGATCATAAGTAGCTTTACTTACAAACGGTCAATTCAAGATCAGATATACCAATGGCTTCTGACATGGCATAAAACACATCGGTATTATCTAAGATACCCGAAAAATTTTCTGCTCCAGGACCATAGGCAAAAATTGGAACCATTGCACCGGTATGGCTACCCCTACCTACCGCAGTATTCCATGTAGCTTTTATATTTTTTGATGCTCTATATCTTTGATTGTCTTGCTCGATGAGTAGACCTCCTGTTTCATGATCAGCAGTTACCACTACTAAAGTGTCCTCTCTTGATTGTGCATAATCTAAAGCAGTATTTACTGTTGCGTTGAATTCATCCATTTGCGCAATCATTCCAATAAAATCATTATCATGCGAACGCCAGTCAATCTGTGAACCCTCTGCCATAATAAAAAAACCTTTGCAGTTCTGATTTTGTACTGTTTGGTCTGAAAGTTGATAAGCGTAGCCAAGCATTTCCAGTAATGATGGGTCACTATCAACCAACCCAAGCTCTTCTTGAGCAAATAGGCCAAAAACTTTCGAGCCCAAAGAGTTCGGTATAATTTTTAAATCTTCAGCCGAATTTAAAAAAACATGGTCATCAATCATTCTCTGAACAAAGTTTGTACCATCTTTTCTGAGCCCACCTAAATTCTCTGGCATAAAGAAGCCCTTTCCGCCTCCCAATACAATGTGAATTTTTGAATTAAAAATATCAGATGCTATTTCATCGGTGTTGTATCTTGATATATTGTGGGCCGCAAATGATGCTGGTGTAGCATGAGTTATTTCAGAAGTGCTAATTAACGAAGAGATATATCCACGATCAAACAATAATTCCGTAATGTTCCTAACTGAAGAGCCATCAGGTGCTTTGCCTATGTATCGGTTTTTGGTTTTTACTCCTGAGCTAAATGCTGTAGCTGAGGCAGCTGAATCGGTCACCAAACTATCAACCGCATGAGTTTTGACTAGGCCTGAAGTTGAAAATCTATCAAAAGCAGTAACAAAATTAGGGCCTCCCTTAATCACTCGATAAGCTGCAATATGGTTCGAGCCCATTCCATCACCAATGAGAAAAATTAGATTTTTTGCTTTAGAAGGAACTGAGACTAATTTTTTTTGGTTTATTGTTTGATCAAAATCAAAGTCAACCAACTCCATGTCTTTATCTGGCACACTAATTAGTAATGGAGCATATTGATTGATTAAAATAAATGTAACTAACGCACTTAATACAATTGCTAATAGGTATTTAAAGAAAGTCTTCATTTAGTGTCTAAGGCACTATCTTTAAGTTTTAATTGTTGAGCTTTTGGCAAAGAATAATCAAAATTGATCAATGCGCCCTCCCATGCTCCATAAGTTGGGTTGGCAAACATATACCAAGACGTGCCCCAATAGTCTTTATATTTTTTCGCAATATTGACTCTATCCTGTGGAGGCAATAGATTTTCCTCCAAATCAACAAAGTCCCCGAAATTATCACCAAACATCATCAATATCCGGTAATCTTTTGCTATAAGTTCTCTTCTGGAAGTTTTATTTGAGCTCCAACCATTTTCTCCTTTTGACAAAATAAGATCCAACTTTGATGAAAGCTTAAAACCTAATTTATTAAAATTATTTAATGTAGCTTGCTCAATTTCTAGCACTCTATTTGTAACAAAGAATAGCTCAACCCCTTTTGATAATGCATACTCCATAAATTGTTTTGCTCCAGGCATGAATTCTGCTTGCTCTTCTTTAGCCCATTCAATCCAACCATCTGGGTATGAGCTACCGTTACGAATTAGACGGGCTTGGTAAGCAATATTATCCAATACTGTCTGATCAATATCTAAGATGATTGCAGGAGGTTTATTCTGATATTTGCCTGTTTGCTCAAGAGCTGCAGTGTGATTTTTATTTGCAATCAATGCATCAAGATTATCCTCTGCTGACTGATATATGGTCTTTGAATTTGCGTATGCTTCTGCTGAACTTTGGGCAAATAAAGTTGCCATCAATGATTGATGTTCTTTGCCATCAGAATAGCTACTAAGAGATAAAATTAAAAATAAAATCAGCGCCCTTTTCATGATGTTCTTATTTTAATGGATGAAAAATAAAAGTTGTTACAATTGAGTTACTTTTTTGAAGATAATTCAAACTGGATATTTATCATACGCCCTCTCGGATCATGCACTCTAGTGTCAAAACTAAAGTCAGGCGCATCGTAAAGCAAAGGTGGCTTCTCATCCAATAGATTAATGAATGCTAAAGAACCTATGAGGTCAAGATTTTCAAAATAATTACCAAAACTCCTCTTAATAGAAAAATCAAACATTAAGGAAGAATCTATCTTGGATCTATAACCAGTATTTAAGGCAGATTCTGGTATTGTTCTATTGTTCTTATAACTATCTATATACCTTGCGATAACACCAAATTTATACTCCTGATATTCCCAATCTAGAAAGCTGTTTATCCTCTTTTTCGGTAATGAGTGAATGTTTGAATCAAAATTAAATCTTCCAACCCTATTTATTAGCTTTCCATTATTATGCTCTTCTTGCATAGAGGGTGTTAAAAATTTAGAAATTTGAGTGGCTTTTACAACAAAGTCCAATTGCCCAAAGTTACCCAACTGAAAAACTTTTTCATATAGAAAATCAAACCCAGACACATCGGTCACTTCCTCATTGACGTAGGTTGTTGTAACTCCAATTAAATCTCCAAGCTCATTTCTAGTAATGCTTAAGCCATATGGGTCATTAATAAGTATGGCTTGGGCGCTTTCAGCAATAATTCTGCCTTTATAATTTATATTCCATAAATCAAGGGATAGAACTTGATTTTCAGCCTTCCAGATAAAACCATAGTTTTGATTTGTTGCCGTAGAAGGTTGTAAATTTGGATTACCAATTTGCGCTTGTCTAACGAAGATACTGGCATCGAAATCTCGAACACTGCCAAGATTGATTTCATTGGAAAACATTTGCGCCATTGATGGCATAGAGAAAGAGGTGCCACGTGAAAGCCTGATTATAAATGAGTCATTAAACAAGGTTGTAAGCGCAATTTTTGGGTTAAAGGATGAATCATTTTTAAAATTTTCGTATCTACCTGAAACTTGTAAATCCACAAGATTTTGTAATTCTGTTTTAGTTTCAATAAACAGGGCGCTTTTATTTCTATCGGCATTTACATTTTGACCACCACCAAGAAAAAATAAATCTGCTACTCTCAATAGCTTACCGCTAGAATCAAATTCCGTTCTTGCCAGGTCGTTATATGAAATTTTTAATGCTTCATTAGCCACCTGCGCTCCAAATACAAAAGAAAAGTTTGAGTTAAATTGTGACGATCCAATTAAGTCAAGTGATGTTAAGTTGCCAATTTTCTCGGATTTCTCCGCTCCCCTTACATAATTAACTAAACTTTCACTGTTGAGATTGGGTTCAAAAATATTCCACCTTTCATTGCCATTAATGCCCCCCCTTCCTTGCATCGCATCTTGAAAGCGTGAATCAATAACATCTGGTCGATTATGAAAGTTTTTATGTTCGCTAGTAGTTAAAGATAATTCAAAATCATAATCATCTACAGAAGTAAAAAAAGTATAGTTAAAGTGATATTGGCTAATATCTTTGGGAGAAAATGGTGAGGGATATTGTGATCCCAGCGGCCGCCCATACCATCTCACAGGAACATTAAAAGGAGATGAGCCTTCTCCAGGCTCAATAAGTCGTGATAAGTAAGGCAAGGCTGGGTATGATGGCGACTGTGGATTATCAATGACTCTAATATTTGATGTGATTAAAGAAATATTATGAATCTCGTTTGAAGCACTTATATAAAATTTTGAATGATCTTCCTCATTGACGATATTAAATCTGTTGCCATAAAGGAATCTACAAAATCCACTTAGAATTCCACCATTCTCTACACAATTTGGATCTGGCACAATCTGACCCTCTTCATATGATCCACTATAAAGACCATCTTCAATTACATCTGCACTTGTTACAATAAATGTATTGCCCAAACCACTTATAGCTAATTCGGCTATACCATCTATCTCAACGGCAGATAAGGGCGATCTATTCAGCAAGTTTGCGCCTAAAACCAAATCCCAATTTCCTAAAGTTTCACCAATTAAGAAACCAATATTTTGATCTTTTTGGTTATAGTTTGTCGTTGTTTGATCACCAAATCTTAGCTTATAGCCATCAAATTTTTTGTAAGTAATAAAATTTACAACTCCGGCAACTGCATCTGAACCATACAGTGATGTTGCTCCTTCTTTAAGGATCTCAATTCTTTCAAAAGCAATTTCAGGGATAATGTGAGCGTCTATGTATCCCTCGCCATCGTTTGAAGGTGTGCCAGCAAAGGTATGTCTTTTTGAGTTAAGCAACAGGAGCGTTGAAGCTTGATCCAGCCCACGCAATGTAATTGAAGACATGCCTTGATCAATACCCCCTAAGGTGTTTGCCTGAAAATTTGATCCAGATGCTGAACTTAAGTACTTGCTTATCTCTGCAATATTTGTGATGTTTAGGTTTAAATAATCTTCTTTTTGAATTATTTCTGTGGGCGTTAAATTTGCTCCATCATCGCCTATATAAGAGCCAGTAATAACGACTTCTTCAATACCATCATCAGGGAAAATAAATCCTGAAAAGGAAAATAAGAGCTGAAATAATGTTACCTGAATTATTTTTGTCATCAAAAGAAATAATACAAGTTTTTGGAAAAGCTTCCTAATTTAAAAAGGAATAAACGAGAGAGGGCGATTGCCCTCTCACATTATTTTAAGAATTAAAACTTCAAGTTAAATTTGATGCCTATATTTTTGCCTGGAAGTGGAATTTCATCTTTGACAAAAGATGAGTGGTTCCTTGCCACTTCATCAAGCAAGTTATTCCCGAACAAAGATACATTTAGCTTGCTGTTACTACCTGCAAATAGCTTTCCTAGGTCGTAACTTTTTGTAAGCCTTGCATCAAGCATCTGATACCCTTTAGTTGGAGTTTCATATTCATTAATATCTTTTTGAGTCTTAACATCTTTAAAAGATATGGCTCCAGAGAATCCATTATTGCTTTTATAGATTGCAGTAACAATATTTCTTTTTGGAACTATACGTGGCACAAATCCTCCACCATTAGCAAACTCAGCCGTAACACTGTCCATAGCATAAGTAAAAATAAAGTTGCCATTTGGTAAAACAACATTTCTTCCTACTTCAAACTCATAGCCATAGAAGTCAGCATCGTTCTGTATATAGTTGGATAAGGTCAATCCTCCATGATCATGATGCTCTTCGCCTTCATGCTCTTCATGCTCTTCCTCAGATTCATCTTGAAGATAAATATAATTGTCGACTGCATTACTAAAGTAGGAAAGATCAGCAAAAAATTCGCCTCTTGCCCAACTCAATGACAGGTCTGTATTATTTGATCTTTCTTCTTCAAGATTTACATTACCAACTTCATATCGTGAAGTGGCTAGATGAGGTCCATTTATGAATAGCTCAACAGCTGAGGGTGCTCTAGCTACACTAGCAAAATTTAAGCTTAAGGATAAATTTTCATTTAAATCAAAATCTATGCCCCCGGCAAAACTTAAAGCACTAAAGTCAGGGTTAAAAAATTCTACCTCTCCTTCGTGCTCCTCATGCTCATCTTCGTGCACTTCTCCCTCATGTTCATATTCATGATGCTCTTCCTCCATTATTGAACCCTCTCTATCAATGAGGTCATAACGAATACCAAAGTCGACATGTCCAAACCCCATCTCTTTTCCAAGATAAAGTCCAAAATTAGCTTCAGAGCTTGAAACTGGCAACATATAAGCTTCTTCACCGAAAATTGATACTTCTTCTTCAGCTAAATTTACTGAAATTTTTCGTGAAAAATCATTTGTTGAAAGATCAAATATTGCACCAAATTCGAATGCATCATTTTTAAATAAAGTAGGGCCTTCGGCGTGACCATGTTCGTCGTGTTCCTCGCCTTCATGTTCCTCACCTTCATGATCTTCTTCAGCGTGCTGTTCTGTTAAAGAGTAATCTGTATCTCTAAGAAAATAATCAACCTTGCTGATCAAGGATGAATTTAAATTTAAAGAACCTTCCAAATTAACCACATTTGATTCAGTGGTTGAAAATATTCTTTCACCCTCATGCTCATCATGACCTTCTTCTTCATGTTCCTCGCCTTCATGTCCTTCTTCATGCTCGTCATGATCTTCACGACCCTCTCCATGAAATGGAATGCCATAGGATGACTCAAGATTATTGAATGACAATCCAACATAGCCCCAGTCGCCTGTTTTTGATAACCCAAATCTTGCTGAGGTTGAACCGTAATCTGAGTTTGCAAGAAAGCTTAGATCTTCTTCATGCTCGTCATCATGTTCTTCTTCATGTTCTTCTTCCATATGCATTATTGCACCGTCAGGAACGTCATAGTTTGCAAAGTCCGAATCTTTAAAAGCTGCAGAGACATTGAATCCAGAAAAATTGCCTGTGAAATTTAAACCAATGCTAGAACCATCATTAACAGATTGTGATTCAGAACTTAATGCGAGGCTTAACTTATCAAAATCTTCTTGAGCAATTGTATTGTCGACAATATTTATAAGCCCACCTATAGCACCATTAGTATATAGTAGAGATGAGGGCCCTCTTACAATTTCTATTTGCTGAATGTTATATAAGTCAACGTCATTAATATGGTCTCCTCCCAGTGCAGAAACATCCCTTACAACCATGCCATTATTAAGGATCTTTACTCTACTTCCAGATAAACCACGAATAATTGGCTGACCAACACCAAAACCATAATCAGATGAAGCAACGCCCAGCAAGCTGTCCAGCGCTTCACCTAAACTTCTTGTACCATCATTTTCAACATCTTCACCTGAAACAATGTGCAAAGGGTCTTCAAGTTCATTTGACGTTTGATCTAAAATTGATGACTGAACTACAACCTCCTCGATATCTTCCTGTGAGAAAAATACAAAGGGTATTAAAACTAAACCAATAAAAAATTTTTTCATATTCTTAAACCTCCTTATTAAAATATTTGAAAACTAATTTGAGAAAATTAGACCAATGGAGGGGCTCTGGAATTAAAGCCTTTGAGGGTTTCAAATTTTTCCGGAAAAATTGAAACATCTATAAATAAGAAATCTATTTTTTCAGCTAGCTCATGCCCATATGGGGTACTTGCTTCAAACTCATTTTTACACACATGACATTCAAAAGTTAGGACTTCTTGTTCGGAATAATCATGACTAATTTCATGCAAAGGAGTGCTGACAGAAAAAAGAATCCCTAAAAGAATTATTAAATTCTTAAACTTCATAGATTTTTAAAATATAGCAGAAATTTAGTGAATATCTCTTTTTTTCTTTTTGATTCTTTCTCTTTTTAGTTTCTCGTAAAGATTTTGCGTTCTTTCTTCAACAATTTTTTTTGTTGCGTGCCTTCTTTCTCTAGCTCTTTCCGATTTTTGTATCCTTTCGCTTTTATTCATTTTTCCCCCTTTTTATTTAGGATTTAAAAAATTAGGAAAAGTTCAGAAAATTATGGCTGTCTTATCTCA
>CENG01093483.1_pt1 | contig 30197 bp, 13 predicted proteins | sample 530131 | NCBI WGS metagenome assembly CENG01 (sample SAMEA2591057, study PRJEB7988) | marine metagenome | biome: marine biome (ENVO:00000447); feature: surface water (ENVO:00002042) layer; material: saline water (ENVO:00002010), including plankton (ENVO:xxxxxxxx) | depth 5 m
TCGGCCACTGTGAGCGAGGCGGTCCATCCAGTACCGGACCCGCTGTAGGATACGGTGTTGGCCATGGCCGCTCCGCCAGATGCGAAGGTACAGACTGGTTGCTGGATATTTTCAGAGGCGGTGATGGTGAGAGATACTGTATCGCCGTCGTTGGCTTCACCAGTACCGGTTGTTGCCTCTACAATGTTGGAAAGTGTTGGAACGGTGTCGTCGTGTGTGACTGCACTGCCATCGGTGGTCGCCGTCACAGCGACTCCGGCATTGCCGCCCGCATCCGAGAATCCTAGTGAGAATGTCACTGAGCCATCTGCATCGTCGTCATGTGCGACCACAGTGCAGGTCCATATGTTGTTGGCGCCAGAGTATGAGATTGTCTCTGCATTGGTAGCTGCTGTGCCATCGAATGCCATTGCGCAGGTAGGGGTAGCCAGCAAAGCCTCTGCCCCTGTGAAGGTGACGGTGATCGTATCGCCATCATTTGACCTGGTGTTTGAGTCGCCATTGTTTGACAGGACCACTGCGGAGAGCGTTGGCACGGTGTCGTCGTGTGTGACTGCACTGCTGTCAGTGGTCGCCGTTACTGCGGTTCCAGCGTTTCCGTTGGCGTCTGTGAACCCTATGGAGAATGTCACTGAGCCATCTGCATCGGAGTCATGTGCGACTACAGTGCACAGGTGGTTGTTACCGCCACCAGGGTTGGTAATGGTCTCAGTGTTTGTTGCGTCTGTACCGTCGAACTTGATGGCACAGGTTGGCGTTGCGATGGTCTCTGAGGACGTGAACGCCAACGAAATTGTGTTTCCGTCTATGCTGATATCGTTGTTTGCATTGTTCGAGTTCAGAGTTACGGATGTTAGTGTGGGAGCAGTGACGTCTGCTGTCCAGGAGAATGTGTTGGATGCAGTGTTGGGGTTGGTGACGGAGTCAGTGTATGCACCAGCGCTTATCACGACGGATTTTGCTCCATCGGAGGAAGCGGTACAGGTTGCTGTGTATGTTGCTCCAGAGCCACTGAATGACGATAGTGTGCAACCGTTAGCAGTAATATCCCCTACGACTAGGTCAGTGGTCGTCTCGCTAGAGGTGAATGTGAATGCGATTGCGGCGGTATTGGTCGTGTCTCCACTGTCGATCGTTCCAGAAGAAATGGTCATTGTTGGCTTGGTGATGTCCTGTGTAGCGAAGAAACTCGAGGACGTAGTGCCTGAAACTGTCGCTGTGACGATTACTGAGCCATCTGACACGCCACTCATGTCGGCATAGGTGCCGGTACCGTCATCGTCATAGAGACACGTGAAGGCACCGGTTGATGCGTCGGAGGTTACAGAGTCAGCAACTCCACCATAACTGCAGGAAACCGCTGTGTCCAGCTGATCGGTAACACCGACGACAGTGAAACCGGCTGAAGCCTCGGCGTTGGTGACTGTGTTGTCACCAGCGATGGTTGTGATACTTACGCTGACGAAGCTCTTTGCAGAGAGATCGTTCAGACCTTCATCAGTAGCGCTAACGCTACCGCTATCGCTGCTCATGGCACTTGCTAGCATGACTATTGCAATCGCGGTGGCTAGGCCTACTGCGATGCTCCTCAGGTCGTTCGTTGTCAGGTTTCTCTTGCTTGTCGTCTTCGCAACTTCGTGCGGCATGGCTGCAACCATGACGGTTGGCAGGGCATGTAAGCATTTAGAAGGTTACGGAAGATACCCTTTAGGGTAATAGTGTAAAATGTTGACTGATAATCTTATGCTGGTTTATTGGTAATCGGCGATTAGGCTTAGCAGAGGTGGTATTATGGCTGATAATATCAGGTCGCCGTATACAGATAGGTACAGCGATTTCTAGGTTTTTGAGATTGAGCGGGATCGAGTTTCTCCCTGGCTTTTTTGATTGGCCGGATTTGTTCTTGGAAATGGGGGTTAATTCGACGCGGTATTGGACCTCAATCTGTGGTGATTAGTAAGTGTCCCTGATCTCTTGAAGTTGTATTAACAGCGACCAAATTGGGCGCACAGAAGAATAAATAACAAATTTGACTTATAAGTAAAATATGCTATTTCATGTATTTTCCAGCTCCAAGTAGGGGTGACTTGAATAAATTAACAGAAACGTGTCAGGCTGATAATCTTAGGTTATCGAGAATTGAGCCGGACGCCGGACCCGAGGGCCCGGCGCCGGTTATGTCTGGGCCTGATCAGGCCTCATCTTCGTCGAGGCTGTCGGCGAGTTCTTCGATGTCCTCATCGTCTTCGAACTGCTCGGTCTCGTCGTACTCTTCGTACTCGTCGTCCTCTTCCTTTCCTCCCAGTTGCCTGGATACGAGGTAAAGCATGGCTATGATTCCTATACCAGCTCCAGCGAACGGCAGGGTGTCGGCTTGGACGTTGTCAAGGAATGAAGGCTCTGCCCCGTTGTCCCCTACGCCGTCTCCGTTAGCGTCGAACTGCTCGGAGGGATCCCACTGGAAGTGGTCCTCCCAGTCCTCGCATGTCGTGCAGACGCCATTGGCGTTCAGCGTGTAGACAGCCGCGTCAGGTACGCCATCGTTGTCGTCGTCAGGATCTAGGGAGTTGCATATTCCGTCTCCTTGGATAACGTCATCAGCTGTTCCGTACTCTTCGTCAAGGCCTGGATCGATGGTCTCGTTATCGATTGGCATCTCGTTCGCGTTGTAGGGGTTTCCGAATCCGTCATCAGCGGTACCGATGATTCCGTCAACACCTCGAAGGCACAGGTCCTCGGTGATATCCAGCCAGCCATCGCCGTCATCGTCGGTATCCGAGTTGTCACCAACTCCGTCGCCGTCAAGATCATTGGTCTCGTCTGGGTTCATTGGGAACACGTCATCGAGGTCTATTACGCCGTCGTTGTCATCGTCCTGGTCGACGATGTCGCACTGGCGGTCCCTGTCGTTGTCAGCAGGCACGGAGAGTGCGTCCATCGGATCAGTACCACAGTTTGGCTCCTCGATGTCCATCCATCCGTCATTGTCGTCATCAGTGTCGGAGAAGTCCCCTATTCCGTCGCTGTCGAAGTCAGCGAACTCCATGGCGTCGTACGGGAATGCGTCGGATACGTCCGGGGTTCCATCGCCATCGTCATCGGTGTCTGTCTTGTCGCAGATTCCGTCTCCGTCATAGTCGTCGGGTACTGACGATGAGTCCATTGGGTCGGAACCGCACGAGATCTCCTCGGCATCGGTCCATGCATCGCCATCGTCATTGAGGTCCGCGTTGTCCCCAACGCCATCTGCATCGGTGTCGACCCACTCTGTGGAGTCCAGTGGGAAGACGTCATCCACGTCTAGGACGATGTCGTTGTCGTCATCTGTGTCGATGTTGTCTCCGAAACCGTCTCCATCTGTGTCTATCCACTCTGAAGGGTCGTATGGGAAGACATCGACATCGTTGTCGTATCCATCGCCGTCCATGTCGGTATCCTGAGCGTCACAGGTGCCATCGAGGTCCTGGTCGGTCGGGATTGAAGACAGGTCCAGTGGATCGGAAGAGCACAGTGTCTCAGTCTCGTCGTCGTATCCGTCGTTGTCGTCGTCAGTGTCAGCGTTATCTCCAATCTTGTCATTGTCGTTGTCTGCCCACTCTGCGGAGTCCATCGGGAATTCGTCACTCAGATCGTCGTATCCGTCATTGTCGTCATCGACATCCAAGTAGTCACAGATTGTATCGTTGTCGTTGTCGGCTGGTGTTGACGTGTCGTCGTCTGGGTCTGTCATGCATGCGGTCTCGTCTGTGTTGTTCCACATGTCGCCGTCCCTATCCATGTCGGTATTGTCGCCCATTCCATCGCCGTCCAGGTCAGTAGACTCGTTGGGGTCGTCTGGGAATGCGTCTTGCGAGTCGATGACGCCATCGCCGTCTGTATCGCTGTCTAATGCGTCGCATATTCCATCCCCGTCAACATCGCCTGGTACGCTGGTTGCGTTATTTGGGTCAGTACCACAGGCTGTCTCCATGTCATCGTACCATCCATCGCCATCAGCGTCTAGTGTGAAGAAGGTGACAGTTACGTTGTAGTCGGTTCCATCGTCGATGGCGTAGTATACAGCGTACCAGTTCCTGACGCCTATCTCGTTGACCTCGCCTCCGTAGTAGTTCCCTGTGTTGTTTGTTGTCCAGCACATTGGGTTCATGTTGTAGTAGACGTAGGTGTTGGCAGGAGTAGGCGAAGAGGCGGACCCGTACAAGTCGAGGATGACCAGTGCGCCTCCGATGGACTGGAAGCCTTGTGGATACTGCCTGTCGTTGTGCTCTACGCAAACTGAGTAGCCATGGTTCGCTGGCGCGTCGAACGTGTACCTGTCAGTTGTGTCTGCGTGTGGGTCGTTCCACCCGCTCCACGCGAGCTCGTAGTGACCGGTAGTTGCGTTGGTGGTCATGTTGATGAAGTTGTTAACGTGAATCGCGTCAGGCGTTCCCGCACCGGCATCCAGACTGGAGTTAGCATCGTTCTGGACACCACCTCTCAACTCGCTCAGAGGTCTGAATTCGAAGTGCATTGTGTAGTCGAGCATCTCCATGCCACTGAAAGTGGAGCCTCCGCCGATCTCTATCATCAGCCATCCACCGTTAGTTACCCATAGACCGGATGTACCGTTGGACCATCCGCTACTGGAGTCCTGCTGTGAGACGTAGTATGCGGGGTTGGTCCCCGGGGCGCATAGTGCGTTCTGTATCTGGCACTTCAGGAGAGTTACATCTAGGTTCCTCAGGACTGTCGATGTCTGACTGGTCGTCTGCGGAGTCCATGTGACGTTGAACTGCATGTACTTTCCAGCTGGAATTAGGACTGCATAGTTGTCCATTAGATCCCAGTCCCTGTCTAGCCATGCAGTGCAGCTTCCGCCTGTGTCGTCTGCGTCGCCGTTCGCATCGATCTGAGTAGAGGCGTTGAGCCATGTCATTTCGTCCCATGATGCCGGGTACATGCTGTCCGCGGCATCTGATCCGATTCCACAGTCGTCTGCTGGGTCTGGGTCATTGTCATCGGTGACCATGGTGATTATGAGGTCGTATGAGCCTCCGCCTACCTGGGTCATGACTATGATGAACATGTTCTGATCCCCGTTGCCCGGCATAATCCATATGTCCTTGTCACCGTATCCTGTGGATGATTCCAATGTGGACATGTAAGAGGATCCTGAGCCGGTCTTGACGTATAGGTCTACGTCGTTACCATCAGGAGCATCTAGCTGCACTCTCATTGAGTAGCTGGGCGGAACGTAAATCTGGTACTGGTCGTACATGTCGAGATCGTCATGACCGTAGCCTGTGTACGTGTTGTTCATTGACACAAGCTGTACTGGGCTGGTAATGTAGCTCGAGCTGTTTCCTGCGTCCGTACCTGATCCAGCGTCATCCCATGGGCCTCCCCAGTAGTCGCCTGACTGGTTGTAGACTGAGTACTCAACGGTGTAGTTGAACTCGAGATCGGACGTCAGACTGTACACGTCTACGTTTATGAGTAGTTCCGTAGGAGTTCCCCAGAGGCCGTAGAACGAACCTGTCCAGAGGTATGACTCGTTGGTCGTGGCAACGCCTGCACCGTCCAATGCGGATGATGATGCCGATGATACTATTGAGGGGGTAGAGTATCCCCTGTCGGCATAGAGGTATAGTCTCAGGTCGTCTGAGAATACTGTCTGGTCCCAAGTCAGCCTGACGTAGGCACCGTGGTATGCAGGTATGGTAATAGCGTACCAGTCCTCCTCGTCGTAGTCATCGCACAGCATGCCAGTGAATGACGATGTTCCAGTCATGTCCCTGGGGTTGGCGTTCCAAACGTCTGCTGAATCGCCGCTTCCGGAGCCATCGTAGACTCCGGCTCCTGCAGATGCTCCGTCATCCTGGAACCAGCATGGAGGGAATACTGCAGGCAGCAGGTTCAGTGTGATCTGATAGCCCGCGGCTGGATCTGTACTGCCCCAGCTGTAGTAGCTGACCTTGACATATACAGTGGTGTCTGTTGTGGACCCTAGGTCAACGACTTCAGGGTTACTGGAGCCTGCAGATGATCCTATGAGTGAAACGAGTGAGCTGTCTGAGTACACTCTAAGATCTAGATCCGCGTTCTCGTTCCATGTGAGGGAAATGTTAGCGTACGAGCCATCAGGTATGACTGCAGCGTACACGTCGTAGGCATCTGTTGAACCTACTACCCCGTATGTAGAAACGGATGGATTGGCAAGTGTGGTAGATAGCAGTCCGCTGACAGCCGGTGTCAATCCGGCCCAGTAGACCTCGTATCCGCCATCTGAAAGTGAGTCGGTAGTTGTGGCTGTACAGACGTCTGGGCCGGTGAAGCTCGCCGCATAGACGCCAGAGCCGTCTGAAGATGATACGGTACCGCTGTACCTTGCGTTGGAGTATGAAGCGCCTGAACTGCAGGACACTGTGATCGAGGACTCACTGTTTGCGTAGTTGTCGTGGTTGAAGAATAGGCCGAACGACTCTCCAGATGCGATAGTCTTGGTACCTTGATCGTTACCGTTTCCACCAGAACCTCGCTGGACTTCACAGAAGGATCCCCCATACTGTCCGCACATTCCCACGTAGGTGCGCCCATCGTCCCATGTGGAGGCGCCGGTGCCGAATTGTGATGTGGTATCTCCGTAGTTTCCTCCGTCGGATGGCCATGTCTCTATGTCCATCCTGTAGTCGCTCACATATCCTGATGTGGCTTTACAGTAGCTACTGTAGCAGTCTAGATAGATGTCCAATGCTGAGCCACTGACCGCGTTTCCTACTGTTGATAGGGTGAATGAACCGCTGGATCCGTATCCAGAGGAATCGTAACCACCGTAGGTACTGGTTAGCCCGCTAGCACCTATTGCTCCGTACATCATTGTGAAGGTGTGGTTCCATGATACTGTGACGTTGACCCCGTAGCCCCAGGGTACCCACATTGTGTATACGTCATCGTCGTCAAGACCGCTTGATGCGGATCCGTATCCGTCCATGTAACCGTAGAAAGTGGTGGTGGTCGACCCGGAACCGTAATCCACGTAAGAGGTGAGGTTTGCAACTGCACAAGTGCCTGTACCTCCTGGGCAGATCTCATTCCTGGAGTTGTAGCCTCCGGCATCATAGCCGAGACAGGCGTCATAGCCCTGACAGGGGTTTTGAGCCACCATCTCTATGAGGGGCTCTTCCTTCAATTCCACGGGTTCTTCCGCGTTATCAAACATCGGCATTTGTACCGAGACAATCATTAGCATTACTAGGGCAATCGAACGGGCTACATCGCTTCGCATGGGCGTCACTGGCGTTCATGAGAAGATGTGAATGATATAACAATACCGTTACATGCTCCTCTAAATAATTATATTGAATTATCACCCTTTAAGGGTGTGTTTGTAGCCTGAAGGCATAAAATTCAACTGAACATGGAAAATGTAATCATATTTGATAAAAAATAACTATTCCTTCACCCAACTCTCATCGTCCCTTTGTACCCAAATTCCACAGTCCTCTCCTTCGTATCTCAACGGGACAGTCTCAGTGTATTCTCCACCAGGGGGGAGGTCTTCCCATGACTTGGCGTAGTTTCGCTCATTTTCCGTATCTTCTTCTAAACCCGGAGGTATGGGAGGAGGGGAGTTTTCTATCTGGGTGTTCAAATGATCTGAGTCATCAGCTGAGTCCTGCTTTTTACCAAAGACATTGGAGATTGGTGATACGCCCCCTCCAGAGAACGCGGTTGAGTATACCATCACTCCCAAGAGGGCAAGTATTGCTAAAACTGCTAGAGCGGATATTCCTGGGCTCAGCTTCATCTTGTCGAACAGAGATAGGGGGTGCCCATTATCTCCCAAGCCGTCGTTGTTTAGGTCCTCCCACTCATTCGCATCCTTGGGAAAAACGTCCCCGCTGTCTGGAACCCCATCGTTGTCATCATCCATGTCGAGCAAGTCGCAATTCCCGTCCATGTCGGTATCTTCAGGCACGGACTGATCGGAAAGGGGTGATGTATCGCAAAGCGCCTCCGACGAGTCGGGCCAACCGTCATCGTCATCGTCCATGTCCGCGTTGTTTCCTACTCCATCGCCGTCAGTGTCTTTTGATTCGTTTGGATCTACAGGGAAATCGTCATCTACGTCCATTACAGAGTCATTGTCATCGTCCGGGTCTAAGAAGTCGCAAGTGCCATCGTTGTCCGTGTCCACAGGCGATGATTCTGCTTTCAGAGGATCAGCACCACAGTTAGGCTCTATGATATCGGTCCAGCCGTCCCCATCATCATCGTAATCCTGATTGTTTCCGATACCATCAGAGTCGGTATCCTCCCACTCTGTAGCATCGAACTGGAATGAGTCTTCAGTATCGTCATACCCATCTCCGTCATCATCCAAATCCATGATGTCGCAGGTATAATCTGAGTCGAAATCATCAGGTAGAGAAGCGGAGTCCTGATGATCAGACTGGCATGTGGATTCATCTGAATCGGACCACCCATCGCCATCATCGTCGGTATCGGCGTTGTCCCCTATCCCGTCTCCATCGAAGTCGTACTGCTCGTTTGGATCAGTGTCGAATGCGTCATATTCGTCGATAACGCCATCATTGTCATCATCGAAGTCGGAGTTGTCCCCCTGTCCGTCTGAATCAGTGTCTAGCCACTCTTGGGGGTTGTTAGGGAAATGATCAGTGTCATCGGGGTATCCATCGTCATCGTCGTCGTCGTCCATGATGTCACAAATTCCATCAGAGTCGGAGTCCGGTGGAACCGAGCTGTATGAGAGGGGGTCTGAGCCACAGAGTAGCTCATCTGCATCTGAGAAGCCATCAGCATCGTCGTTTGTGTCTGCATTGTTTCCGATGCCGTCATTGTCAGTGTCTATCCATTCGGTACCGTCCAACGGGAAGTCATCATCGTCATCCAGATAGCCGTCACCGTCGTCATCGTCATCGAGCCAATTACAGATAGAGTCGCCATCTGTGTCGGATGGCTGACTGGAGTAGTCGAGGGGATTAGTATTGCAATCTCCCTCTGAGGTATCATTCCAGCCGTCCCCGTCGTCATCATAGTCTGCATTGTTGCCCAGTCCATCATTGTCCGTATCGGTGGTTTCACTCGGGTCCTGGGGGAAGTCGTCTTCGTTATCGGGAGTACCATCATTGTCATCGTCAGAGTCCATCGTATCGCAAACTCCGTCGCTGTCGAAGTCCGAGGGAGTGGAGTTGTAGTCCTCGGGGTCAGTCCCGCACTGGATCTCAGTGTTATCCTGCCATCCATCGTTATCTGTGTCTAGTGAAAAAGTAGTCACTGTGAAGTTGTAGTATCCATCACCAGATATTGCCATGGCCCTCATGAGGACGTTTAGCCCGCTGACCTCCGGACCGTCTGAAGTCACGTATTCAGCTCCGTTGTTATTTAGAGAGGAGTCAATCAAGGTGAGGTTTGACTCCCAGTATAGGACCAGGTATCCAGTGACGTTTGTCGAGGTCATGTTGATCTCGACACCGTGCTCATCGGGGACCGAGAAAACGTAGTAATCGTTACCATCATCGCTGGATGACTTCCATCCAGAGAACGTTGACGAGCTGTTAGTTGATTGTGGAATGGAGAGGTTTGTGGCGTTTAGGGCGTCGTCGCCTGCATCGTCTCCTGAGCCTGCATCATTCTGGTTGTAAGCGGGATTGCCGATTATAGAGAACAAGCTCAATGTGACGTTGTAGGATCCGTATGAGGGGGCTGTTGGCCAATCCTTGATTTCTAAGTAGACGTTTGAAGCACCCACATCAGTGCCATTGCTCCCCACGGATTCTGGTACTGATCCAGTAAAGGCGACATCGATCTGAGTGCCGTTTGAGTCATGGAGCCACATGTCGAAGTCTGCATTTGTATTGTGGTACATCTCGATATAGATCCCGTATCCCGAGGGGATGTACATTGAGTACCAGTCATCATCGTTGGAGGTCGAGAGGTTTCCTTGGAATGACGTCATATTTGTTATGTTTACACTCAGGGCATTGGCCATTGAACCACCTGCGTCCTGACCGCTTCCTGCATCGTTACCGACGCCCCCTCCTCCGCCGGATCCATTGCCAACCGAGAATATCCACACCTGCATTGAATATTGCCCGGACCCGGTGTACTGGTCAACCCAGATGTAAACTGTAGTCCCCCCGACGTTTGTTCCGTTAGAGGTGACATGGTCAGATTGCCCTGTCCCGTTGGTACTGGCGTCAATTTGGGCCCCGCCCGAGGTTCGGAGGATGAGATCGAAATCGCAGTTTGATGGGATATTTATTGTTACAGCTAGCCCTGTTCCGGATGACATATTGATTGCATAGTAATCGTCTGTGTCATTTCCTTGTGAAAGGTTCCCATAGTAAGTTACTGAGGAGTTGTTAGAAGGCAAGTATGTCGCGTTGGACATTGAATTGCCGGCGTCCGAACCTGAGCCTGCATCGTTGTCTGCCAGTGCGGCCCCTGAGAGTATTGAAATTAGAAAAATAGAGCAAATCAAGACTGAAGAAACCTGTCTTGGATGAGATTTGGGCTTTTTTTCTGTGCCATTCATGGGGGTTCGTGGAGGTCGTGTGTATTAAATCGTAGGTGACATTAATATTGTTGATTGACTCGATTTTTCAGTATTTGTAGAATCCTTCCCCGGATTTCCTACCTAGCTTTCCATCGGAAACCATGCTAATCAACAGTGGAGCTGGTGAGTACTTGTCGTCTTTTAGCCCCTCATGGAGGACATTCATGATGTGAAGCACAGTGTCTAGACCTATCAAGTCTGCAAGAGCAAGTGGGCCGATAGGGTGGTTCATTCCCAGTTTCATAATACCATCAATAGCTTCAGGCTCTGCGACGCCCTCTTGGAAAGCAAGGATTGCCTCGTTCAGCATTGGGCATAGTATCCTGTTACTGATGAATCCAGGAGAATCGTTGCACTGGAGCGGCGTCTTTCCCATTTTCTCGGAGGCCGTTAATATGGCAGATGTTACTTCGGGATCTGTTTCACTTCCATTGATTATCTCAACGAGTTTCATTATGGGTACGGGGTTCATGAAGTGCATGCCAATGACACGTTCTGGACGATTGGTTGAGTCAGCGATATCGTTTATCGAGATGCTGGAGGTATTGGATGCTAGAATAGCAGATTCTTTGCAGATTGAATCTAGCTCCTTGAAGGCTGAAAACTTCAGTTCGGGGACTTCTGGAATTGCCTCTATTACCAGATCGGCATCTGCGGCCGCCTCCCTTGATATCGAGGTAGACACTAAGGAGATTGCAACATCGGCCTCTTCTTGGGTCATCCTCTGCTTGGAGACTAGTTTCGAAAGGGATTTTTCGATAGTTTGAATTCCCCTATCGATGTATTTCTGTTCGATATCAATCATCACCACGGGGAAGCCGGCGCAGGAGGCCACTTGGGCTATTCCAGCACCCATCTGACCAGCTCCGAGAACGGCTATTCTTCCTATCTCCATAAATATCTGAGGGAGGTTCTACGATTATACTTGTCTAGTGAAGATTGACTGTTAGAGAGACTATGGATTACTGAGCGTGTTATCTACGTATGAATCTGGATTCGATTCCTCTACTGCCAGTGAGGGGTATTCATTCTTGTTGAATATGCTCCTGACAGCAAGGAGCACGGTTGCAATAACTAGTAATCCTGCAAGAGAAAACCAGCCCAGCATCGGACCCATGTTCTTTGCATCGTCTACAGCCCAATCAGGCCAGTCTTGCATGAGGACTGTAGTTACTGCCCTTGCTTCGTTATTCGCATGGTCAGTGGAGATGACATGGATATCGTACTCCCCAGGGGATTCCAAGATCTGGATCTCTACAGAAAAGGTTCCAGATGAGGGGCATAAAAGCGCGATTGAGTCGATTTCGCTCCATACCAGTACATTGGCACCCCCCTCGCAAACGCCTTCGACAACCCTTGTCTGGGCCAGTGTAGTTGTTCGATTAACTCTCTCTTCAATACTTATGACCGGGGGTATAGTGTCCCGGACGACTGTCAGGAAGTATGTATCTGTCTCGTTTAGCGAGTCTACCTCGACCGTGAATTTGTTCTCTCCTTCCCTCAGGTCGAATGTGACTTCCTCGATAACGGATGACGGCATTACCAAGTTGAATTCGGATGACCTCTCTTCTGACCATCTTATTTGCTGGTCGGGGCCGAGCTGAATCTTTGCGGTGACTTCTTCCGAGGACACTATTCCGCCATTCCAGTTGGCCAAAATCAGTGTATCGTAGATTTTTGAGCTCAGCTCCATCGTCCTGCATTCGCTGAAAAAATTGCTATTAGTTCTGTTTTGGGTCTCGTCAACAGCGTAGAAGCATAGTTCTTGAAAACCGGTTTTTGAAAGCTCATAAGGCCACGATCCCAATTCGCCATCACCCTGTATTATTTGCTCTCCATTCAATGTGAAATCGTAGGACACGAGCTCGGAGGAGGACCAGGATATCTCTTGCCTGTGATCGAACAAGGATGTGTTGTGTGATGGCGATGTACTCCACTGGACCACTGGAACGGATTTATCTATTGAAATTGGCCAATTCTCGGAGGCGGTGGAGTTGGCCCAATCCATCAGATCTAGCTGTATTGTGTAGTCTCCATCCGGCAAACCGGTCGTGGAGAGTGGCAGTGTGGTGGCATAGTACTCTTGATCGCCTCCTTGCTCGTCGGGTTCGGGGTGGCCAAGAGAGGCATTGAAGGAAGCTGGCATGCTAAGGTTCTCTCCACATTCCTCGGTAAGATAGTCTCCGATATCGGAGTGTATTGATAGGCACCAGCTCTTGGTGTCCGAGGGGATTTCTAAATCCAGAAAACCACTAGTGAGATTGACTGGGGAAATCACATCTTCAGAGGAGTAATGGTTTCCATCCTGATCTTTCAACGAGAGGAATTCTGATTCGGATGGAGGATCTGGATCGAAAATAACCTGGAATTCCCTGTTTACGGTATTTCCAGCTTCGTCGGAAACCGAGATGGTGAAGATGCTGGAGCCGTTAAGGAAGTAGTAGGGGGAGTTTGATGATTCGTCAAATCCTATCTCTGCTTTGTCAAGGAGAAATGAGTACTCTGCCATGCCCTGTTCGTCGAGCTCCACTATTGTTCCGGAATGAGTGAGTGTTGCGTCTGGTTCGGTCCATATCTGATATGTCATTACAGGATTACTAGTTATCATCGGGATACTGCTGATGGAGACTTCGGGGGATGTGATGTCATACGATACTGACAAGAAGTCTTGGGCGTAAAGTCCGGAGATATCTGTGACCATTATAGAGTAGTCGTGCCATTTCTCTATCTCTGGGAGGGTCGAGTTGATCCAAATTTCCCTGAAAGTTAGATTCTCTGGTACTGAAGAGTGGTTGCCGTGATTCCACAGTGTTGTGAGGTTGTGATGGTTTCCTTGGGTATCCAAAGCATGCACTGAGTCGGCATCAGGAACCTGCGTTCTATTGTCGGTTGCTGAAAGATTAACTTGATCCAGCCTGAAGCCTATCCCCCTATCTATCGCATGCACAAGAACGGGGGTGGATTGATTGTGGTGGGACATATTCTCCGGCATAACAAAATTTACCTCTGGGTCTAGTTCGACGAGCTCGTAGGTGTAGGGTAGTCTGATTTCAATTCCACCAACTAGTTCAACATCAACGTAACCCTGCCATATGCCCGCGTAATCGGGCCTTTCGAACTCGAGACTTACTTGGATGGCGGCCGAGGGGTTTTCACCAGCGAGGGAGACTGATCCGTTCGGCCATATCGATGATATCTCATTTTCACTGAGAGGCATCTGATTTGTTACTCTGAGTTCGCTACCTCCGACCTCGTCAATTGATATCCAGAAATTGATCGAGTCCCCCGGGACGTCGTATCCATGGACGGCTACCCCATAAAATCCGTCTTCGGGGTTACTAACTTCGACTTTCTCTGAAGAGTCCCCTGATATTGACTTCTTTATCTCCTCTCCGCTACTGAACTCCCCATCTCCGTTTGAGTCCCTGAATAGGTACAGATCTATGTCTGAATCTGCATGATGTCCCTCTGCGTCGATTTCAATGGAAATAGACTCCGAGTTATTGATGGTTAGATTTTTCCACCATGATGCAGTCATCTTGTCGCCACGAGTGTCTTGGGAGACGGACTCGTTGTAGAGGTTGATTGGTTGCGACCAGCCAAACGAGTCCACTGATTCGATTGGAAGAGGGACGGTAGAGACCAGATGGACTGCATCTACGCCACTAGCCTCATTCCAATCTGTTACTACTCTCTCGAAGCCGGACTGCTCCGCGGCGATGTAACCTACAGATATGTTCAGAGGGTTATCATTCGAATTCACGCCATGTAGGGCAGTATGGAGGGCGAGTTGGTGTACTCCGGGCGTGACGGGCACTGCGAAAACTTCTCGAGAGCCACCCGTGAATGTGCCCCAGTTGTGGGAGCCCGAACCTGCGTAGTTGTTTGTCGATCTCTCTTCGATGAAGAATGTCGAGTTTCCATAGGGAGTGGAGTTCTCGCTGGAGTAGCCATGAGGTGTTTCGGATAACCACAGTACATCTATGTCTGTGTAGGGGTTATCGTCCCAGTCTACGTCGATTACTGCTGTCCCTCCCGTGGCCCATTCTTCTGGCCATTCAATGGATAAGAATCTCCAATCCCCGCTCTCTGCCCTCCAGTCCCACCTGGTCGCACCTGAAATCCATTCCTCAGAGTAAAGGGTCTGATTGGAGACGTTGCCATCCACGGGCTTGGCATTTAATGCGAAAGGACCTATCCATGGGACGTTTGTAACAACGGGAAGCGTCCATGAACGATCATTGATGGACTGAGTGGGGGCCCCGTTAGGATGCAAATCATTTGATGAGATAAGTAATCCATGCTGATGTAGGCCTGGATTAGCATCAATAGGGACTGTGATGATCATCGGGACCTTACTTGATTCATTTGCCTGCAGTGTAATCTCGGATGGAACGGTGATCCACTCATCTGAATCAGTTCCAAATGTCGTCCAATCGATCTCGATTCTTACTGGTTGATCTGAAAGCTGGCCGTTGTAATTCCATACTGCCAACATCAGGCCGTCACCAGGGTCCTCAAATGGATTGCCCATTCGAACCTCGGCGTTTGGGCCGTCTGAACGCCAGTATGTTACTTCCTTGAGCTCGTCTTCTTCGGTCCAATCTTCGGAGTCGACCATTGAGTCGTTATCCAAATCCAGTACGTAGATTCCGTCTTGGTCTTCATCGTCCCACTTCATTATCTCCAAGAACACTCTCTCTTCCGAGTCCCTGTCCTGATTATTATCGAAGTTTGAGTAATCGATCGTGGCCCGGGCCCTGAATTGTCTAGTTTCTGGGTCTAACTGGTAGTTTGAGTCGTTATTCAGATGTATTGGGATTAGCAGGTCGGGCCTGCTACTTTGATGCCCGTCCCATGAGGAGTTTTCACCCTCATCTGTCCCATTTCCAGTGCTGTTCCAGATTCTGGTTTCATGAGAAAGGGGAGAGAAAGATGTGGGCGATAGTTCCAGACTTATTTCAGAGTCGCCGGGATTAGTGAACACTAACTCTGTCGTCTGGGACTCACCTGGCCTTAGGAGGTTTAGGTTTGCGTCTCTGTGTTGCCCCTGGAATGTACCACTATTCCAATGAGAAGGTGTCGCCCACCAAGTGCCGTTCTCACCGTCTAAAGTCCTAATTGCCTTTGAGGCATTGAACCAACCCCCTCCTTGAGTGAAAGGCTCGTATCCCCTGTCGTCCGAGGTTGACATCACCAGATCCCTGAACTCCTGAGAATTTGGATAGTCGCCCAGATTGTACATCCAAGCCTCAGCGACCAAGGCCATTAGTCCGGCCGCAACGGGAGTAGCTAGACTGGTTCCCCCCCAGCTCCTCCAAGCAGAGTTTGCATCGTCTCGGGAATTCAGAGGTATATCGCCAGTTGCTGACCAGCCTACTGCAACGACATCTGGATCCATTCTTCCGAGAGCGTTCGGCCCTCTGTTGGACCAAGGGGCTATTTGCCCCCATGTTCCGCTAGAACGGCTGCTAAATGCCCCAACAGAAAAAACTCCGTTGGATGCACCAGGTGATTTGGTAGTTCCGAATCCATGCCCCCCGTTGCCAATTGCAACAGCGTATGACGTATTCTCGTTGTAGAATCTAGTTAGCCAGTCTAGGTAAAGAGAATAGGCATCGGCACCAGCTTCATCTACAGATGAGTAACCGAATGAGAAGGAGCCGATATTGGGCTGATCCGGAGTATCGGTATGGCCGTCATATCCCTCAGCTATGAACCTCCAAGCATCAAGTGAGTGCCCTCCGGAGTAATGGTTGCCTATAGAAGAGATAGTGGCATTGGGCGCCATGCCCATTACCTTCCCGTCACTCACCACTCCTTGAGCAGAAACCGCACTGGCGCAGAGAGTCCCATGGCTACCTGATTCCAGCATGAACAGAGTTAGATTTCCAGGTCCTGCCACTCTATCCGAGTAGCCGTGCCTGGCTGCATATGTGTCCCCGTATGGGACTCCTAATGTCCCGTCTGAAACCCAGTAAACTAGTCCCCCGGAAACATCCCATAGGCCATCTCCGTTAGTGTCCAATCCAGAGGTTTCCTCGCCCGGCCTCATTGGAACCTCATCTCCGAACTCCCCATCCCTGTCAAGGTCCGCGTAGACGGTCTTGTAATGCCCGTATTCCTGATCATCCACCACAAGTATTGGAACATCCCCTCCCTGTCTTGATCTCAATGTGGAATCTGGATGCTCACCTAGGTGATACTCGCCCGAAATAGACATATTTACGCCTGTGATATTCAATCCTGAATTATCCAGTATGCCATCGGAATTATTATCCAAATCTATGATCGAGGTGTCCGCATACCAAGACGATCTCTCTGGGTATGCCTCCCCATGAACCATCCAACTGTACATGCTACTGTGATCCAACATCAGAGGCCACCCAAAGTACGGGGAATCATGGAAGGTCACTCTGGCCTGCGTCCCGTTCAAGTCGGGATGTGCGAAGTCTACTCCTGTATCAGCTACAGCGACTATGAGCCCCTCTCCCGAGTAGCCACTTTCCCAAGCATCGGTGGCCCCGTGTAGCTGTCCAGTAGTCACGGTGCTGGGAAGAAAATCAGGCTTATCGAAAGGCTCTATTGAGTATGGCTCAGGAGCTACCTGAGCATCGATTACTGCGATGACTCCGGGTATTCCTGGAATTTTTTGAACTAGCTCTGAATCTACCCAGAAGGTTCTGTGATCTATTCTTCCATCGGATGTCTCCTGTTGAATTAGGGACTCGCCTGGCCCTGGCCCTACCTGCTCCTCGAGAGCACCGTTCTCAATCTGCCAGAACTCAAGATTCTGAAGTGAATTGGTGATTACAGTCACCCTAGAGTTTCCATTCCCTGAGTAGACGTCTTCCAGTAACTCCGGGTCGAACCATGGACTAGATTCCAGCTGCTGAAGATTGGCATCATGCTGATGGGCATCTGGATGGCTATTAGTTTCCACAGTTCCTTCGTAATCTGAATCGCCCACGGTCACAGAGACGGTTTGCAGAATCATGAGAAGCACTAGTGCCAGTGCCTGATTCCGAGCCATACAGTGTATCGTGCGTAGATGCTTCTTTCATTCTGCCGGCCTCTCGCCCGCTACATTCTCGCCCGTCAAGTCCAAAGCAGATATCTCATGCCAGAGCACGGAGTCCCGTAGTGTAGTGGTCCATCATCTCAGGTTTTGGTCCTGGGGACCCTGGTTCGAATCCGGGCGGGACTACCAATTATCTCTCAATTTCCTCTGGGCTTGAGTTTAGGTCTCTAGCGATGTTCTTCTGATGCCCCTCTAGGGTACCGCCACCTATCTCCAGGAGCTTTGCGTCCCTCCATAGCCTTTCTACGATGTATTCTCCAACATATCCGTAGCCTCCCAGAACTTGGATAGCTCTATCTGCGATATTCTTGGATACAGTGGTCCCAAATAGCTTCACTCCATCGGAATCTAATCTATTTCCGGATTTTGATAGATCGATAAGTCTCGCAGTGTCGTAGACATAAGCCCTCATCGCCCTATACTCTGCCCATGACTCTGCAATGTGCCTCTGAATCTGTCCGAATTCACGTATGCTTCTTCCGAAAGCCTTCCTTTCACTGGCGTAGCCATTCATTACAGATAGGCATCTCCTGGAGATTCCAAGTGCCATCGCGGCGAGTCCCAGCCTCTCCAGTTCTAGATTCCTCATCATATGGGACATTGACTCACCTGGAGCGCCCACAACATTTTCCGGCGGAACGACGCAGTCCTCGAAAACAAGCTCAGCAGTGTTACTAGCCCTCATTCCGAGCTTGTCGATAATTTTCTGGCCCACCGAGAATCCCTCCATCCCCCTCTCTACGAGGAATGTTGTAATCTCTGCTCGACCATTGGAGTCGGTTCCAGTTCTTGCGTAAAGCCAGACTATGTCCGCAGGGGTTCCAGCATCATCAATAGCCCCATTTGTTATCCACATCTTCCTACCATTGATTACCCAATTTCCGTCATCTCTCTGGATCGCATTAGTCTCCATAGCCAATACGTCTGTGCCATGATCCGGCTCGCTCATTGCCATGCATCCAATCCACTCTCCACTGCACACTTTGGGGAGGATCCTTGATTTCTGTTCATGGCTTCCATTCTGGGCCAGGTTGTTGACCATTAGCTGGTCATGAGCAAGATATGCTAGACAGAATGCGGGATCGGAGTATGAAAGCTCTTCATTGATGATCGCAACTGCTGTGGCATCCATTCCACCTCCTCCATACTCTGAAGGAACGGAAATTCCCAGAAGGCCGGAGTCTCCGAGGGTTCTGAATAGATCGGTATTGAATTTCTCATCTCTATTGAATTCCAGAGCCTGTGGTTCGACTTCCTCAGAGACGAACCCCCTTACCATCTCTCTGAGCATAGAGTGTTCGTCTGTTGGATTGGCGATGTCAAGAGTCCTCCAGTCATCCGTCATGAATATCGCAGATGGCTAGGGCGTAAGAGTGATTCGGGTGACACGCCTATGGCGTGACGCGTCTACTGTCTCTTGGAAATGGTATTGTCTCTCTGATGTGATCCGCTCCTGAGAGCCATGCGCAGACTCTGTCTACCCCCATTCCGAACCCGCCATGTGGGACTCCTCCGTATCTCCTGACATCTATGTAGAATTCATAAGGCTCCCTCGGTGTTCCCTCTTCGTCAATCCTCTCAAGAATTTCAGATTCGGACCAAGTCCTCTCTCCCCCTCCTATTATCTCACCGTATCCCTCTGGGGCGAGTAGATCATGGCACAGTACATACTTGGGGTCTTCTGGGTCTGGCCTGTGATAGAATGGCTTAGCAATACGCGGGTAGTGAGTCAGGAAGTGTGGGACCTCGAAATCTTGAGTAAGGATCTTTTCCTTGGTGTAGTCAAGATCCTGTCCCCACTCCACATTAACTCCCTTCTGCTGCAGAGTCTCGATGGCCTCGTCATACCTCATTCTCGGATACTTGGAGTCGGCATAGTTCTGAATTAGGCCAAGGTCCCTACCTAGTTCGGATAACTCAGCTTCTCTTTCCTCCAAAAGAGAGCCCGCTATGCTCCTAACTAGGGCCTCTCCATGGTTCATTACTTCCTCATTACCGCCCCATGCTATTTCCATCTCAGCGTGCCAGAACTCGGTAAGATGGCGCCTCGTTCTACTTTTCTCTGCCCTAAAGGACGGCGCGATTGTGTAGAGCCTCTCCAATGCGGGCATTGCCGCCTCAGCATAAAGTTGCCATGATTGGGTTAGATAGGCCTTCTTTCCAAAGTATGGAACTTCAAAGAGAGTGCTCCCTCCTTCTACTGCTCCAGCCACAAAGTTTGGGGCTTGATACTCTATGAACTCGCGTTCTCTGAAGTAGGAGTGTACGGCGCCGAAAACTGTGGATCTGATCTTGAGCATCTTGGTCATTCTACCTGTTCTCAGATACAAGTGCCTATTGTCGAGTAAAAACTCAGTTTCTCCACCATCGGCTTCGGCCATTGCAGATTCTGTGATTGGAAATGGATTTTCTGGGTTGACGTGTCCGATGACTGATCCCGTTTCAATGACAAGTTCGTGACCGTGTTCCCTGTCCGTATTTTTTACAGTGCCCTTGACACGAATACTCGATTCTATTAGTGCGTTGGATAGTGATTCGAAGCACTCTTCTCCTACTGTTTCCCTCTTGATCACACATTGAAGAGTACCTGTTGAGTCTCTGAGTACCACGAATCTAATTTTCTTGGAGCCCCTGGTCCTATGCACCCAACCACATAGCTCGACTTCTGCATCATCGTATTTCCCAGACAGTACGTCACCAATCCAGAACTCCTTGCTCATGGTCTCCCCCGCTCGCCTCAGGTGGCCCGTGGTATATGGTTGCCTCGCAAGCTACGCTTGGCGGGTCTGACGGGGTTCGAACCCGCGACCGCCCGGTTAAGAGCCGGGTGCTCTACCTGACTAAGCTACAGACCCGGCCTTCCGAATGGCTATTCCGATTTAATGGCCTCGGGTGATAAACTAGGAGAGTCTGCCTTCGGGGTTGACCATAATATCCACTCCTGAAGTCGAGGCAACGAATACTGCATCGCATATCCCCACGAAGAGGCCGACCTCGACTACTCCATCGATTACAGATATCATACGCTCCATTTCACCTGGATTAGTAATAGTGGGACCGAACTCGCAGTCTAGGATATAGCCATCATTATCAGTGACATAGATTTTATCTTCGTCCCGGGCATTTGTCATTTTACGTCTCAAGAGGACCTTTCCTGGACAGATGTTAGATATCTCTTCAATTACGTAGAGGTATTTTTCTGGACTGACTTCGACTGGCAGATTGAATTTACCGAGGACGTCTACCCTCTTACTCTCGTCGGCAACTACAATCATTGATTTTGAGAGATTAGCAACAATTTTCTCTCTTGTAAGTGCGCCTCCTCCTCCCTTGATTAGAGAGAAATGACTGTCAAATTCGTCAGCTCCGTCAATCGTTATATCCAAAGATTTGACATCGGAAATTTCCATCAGAGGTATTCCTAGGCTCTGTGCCAGTTCCCTTGTAGCTTCGCTGGTAGGTACTCCGATTATCTCTAGTCCTTCTTCGGATAACCTCCTGCCAATCTCGACTATTGTATACTTGACAGTTGATCCAGTTCCCAGTCCAACATTCATCCCACTTCTTACATATCGACATGCTGCGATTCCTGCTTCTCTCTTCAGCTCCTCGACGTCGCTCATGAGGTTCCGTGAGCAGGTTTGAAGATGATTATTTCCCATAATGGAAAATGAGGAGGGGACCGTTGGGTTCATTGGCATTGACTTCTCGGGATGCCTGAGGGAGCAGGAGGGTTGCTGACAGTGTACGACACTGAGGAAAGTCCCCTCTCCATGATGCGAGTGGCCCGACGCAAGTCGGGGATCCGAGAGGGTCGGCTCTGCAACAGAAACGAACTGCCCCGGGAGTACGATGAATCCGAAAGGAGGAGGTTTCCCGAAGGTAGCTGGAACGAGCACCCCCGCTGGAGCAAGTCCAAGCAGGCCCGTAATGCATCAACAGGGCCGGGTAGGATGCAAAGTTGAATGCAACCAGCCGAAAGGTGAACAGAAAGGGGCTTATTCCCTGCACCCTCACTAAGCACTCAGCTTCAGCTATATTCAGTCAGAGTCCACGATTGCCTTCAGGACGGAGGATTCTGAAATCGTTCCGCCCTCGTCATAATCAAGCCATGGCCCATTCAGCGTAATTCTGGACTTGAACTCGTTGTATACGACGATTATAGTGGGAAGGAGTATTGAGCTTGTTAGTAGCGCTAAAGCAATTAGGGCCATCATCAAGAGAAAGAAATTCTGCAGTCCCGGAATTGCTACAAATAGACCGGCGGATAATCCCGCACAGGTTGTAGCAGTAGTCTCGAAAATAGTCCTCCCAGTAGTTACTACAGACCTCACAACACCTGCGGGAGTCTCCCCCTCGTCCCTTATTCTGTCAATAATGTGTATCGAATCATCGACCCCGATTCCGAATACTATGGTCCCTATCATTGCAGTGAATACGTTGACATTGACTGAACCGCCTCTCATCAGGAGGGGTTGCCACAGTACCACTACTGCGACAGCGGTCATTGTGAATATGGCCAGCCTAGGCGAACGGAACAATACGGCCATCGTGAAAAGCAGGATTATCATAGTCCAGACTGTAGTTTCACTCTGTGCTTTGTGAATGCCAGAGTTGATATCGATTGAAATTGGGAGTCCTCCGGTCAATTTGGAATTAGTGACTCCTTCCTCTGCCAAGGTGGTTGAGTAGCATGTCGTGGAGTCATCGCATCCCCCCTCTGACAAGAATTCGTCAATTGTATTCCTCAGGCCGGTTGCGTCCTTGATGTTGATGTAAGGTTGCCAGGCATACACAAGCGTCTTTGTCTCTCCTGATCCTTGGTCTGCATTCATCAGCATCGATCTAATTTCAGGGCTAAGTGTGTCGAAGACAACATTCACCATATCCTCTCGAGATGACACTGTAGTAAATGCCAAATCGCCGCTTGTTATACATTCGAGTTGAAGGGGGTCGTCCCAGCAAGATGAATGGAGTATATCCCAAAGAGAGCGGTCAAAGGCTTGTTGACCAGTGATATCGTCCTGAAGATGTATCGCCTTCAGAATATCAACAATACTGGTAGTATCAGTGAATTCGACATTGTCCACCTTGGCCTGCATTTCATCTATCGAGTCTAAAACAGGGATGTCCCGAATGGGAGCAGTCTGGTTCATTGGGCCCCTGTCTGTAGCATCGATAATGAATAGATTAGTTTGCCCGCCACCGAATTCATAGCTATATTCCCTGAGGGCCTCATAAGACTCCAGACCAGGAGGTACCTCATCTGATGAGCCTGTGATGTCCTTTCCAAGTTCTTCCTCCAAAATTAGTACCCCCCAAGCTGTAGTGATAATTGCCACTAGCATTACCACTATTGTGGCTCTGACAGGAATCTTTCCTATGGCGTCCCAGACGCTGTCTAAGAGGCCAAGAGCAATGGTTAGTGACAGCATTGATGCCATAATCAGGGCATTCACAGGCGTCATTGCCTCGGAGTAAGATAATGCGAATGCGGCCAGAACGCCCAGAGAAATGGAAACGTATAATGTCTGATTTGTAGACATCTCTAGATTATTAGGAGTCTTTCTGTACCTCAATAGCTGAATTAGTGCGGGAACCATTATCATCGAGAGGATGAAGGTGACTGAAATTCCCAGAAGCAGTGTGGTTCCAACGGTCCTCATAGGCTGTATGGGGACCAAAGAGTTCCAAGTAAGGACGTGGAATCCCAGTATCGTCGTCAAGGCGGATAGGAATATTGCATGTCCGGTGGTCATGGCGGCTCTGACGGTTGCGGTTAGGCTGATTAGAGAGTCCCAGGGATCAACTGAGAGTGGTTCCAGTCCATCTCTCTTTAATCGCCATGACTCTTCGAGTTTCTCCTCAATGATCTCCTGCCTGTTCTCTTCGATTCTATTAGTCAGATGAAGCGCATAGTCGACTCCGAGACCAATCAGAATAGGGCCGGCGGAGATTATCATCGGTGTCAGCATGATATCCAGGATAACTGTGGCTCCGAAGGTTATTGCTAGGCTCATCGCAATTGGAGTCCCACAGATTAAGATGACCTTCGGGTTCCTGTGGAGTATTAGCATCGCTAGAGCCACCAGTGCTAGGCTTGCCGGTAGCATCGTCTCTACCAACTCCAAGTAAATTGCGTCAGAAACATCATGTAAAACCGGAGTCAAGCCCGTCACTGTGACAGCCCTTCTGTCGGGGATATCATCGAGCCTATCCAGATCTACAGTATTGGTATCTGGGTCAATCCCCATAGTTGATGTGAGTTCGTATGTGGTGTAGCAGAGGTAGCAATTTGCCTCCTCGATTTCATCACAGACTCCACTACCATCACCGTCACAATCTGGGAGTATCTTTCCATCTGGACCTATTCCGTGGATATACGCCTCAGCAAAGGCCAAGAATGCCTTGTGATCCTTTACTAGGCCATTTTTTGGATCGTCACGCGGAGGTATGTCGGTTGTTGACATGTCGAATGATATTCCCATGATTATAACGCCTGTATCCCATGTCCCATCGCCGTTAGTATCCCTTACCATGGATTCCATCAGTGAACCAGCGTTTTCGACATACTGGTCTATCCTATCTTGCTCATCGGGAATCTCATATCCGTAATATGGATTGGAGCCTGCGATGGCACAGTTCTCACCGTCACTGATTGGAAGGCCATACTTCTCCATGGCACAGTTAAATCTCCATGAAGAAGAGTTTGCTTCCTTGATTATCTGGGCAGGGGATAGTACCCAGACTACTCCGTCATTAACCCCCCTGTCAGATTTATCCCAGTCCAATCCCTTGGCATAGGTACCTGCGGGGGATGAGTCGTCTCCTTCTATCCATGACATTTGCATCAAGACTTCTGCAGACGTAATATTGTCGTTGCCTCTATCGGAGATTGAGCTTATCGCATTGTCTGTTTGGATGTATATTATCACAATATCCGTTGACCATTGCTCCCTAACCTCTGAAAGTAAATCAGAAGAGTCTGCGCCTTCTGGGAGGTAAATCTCAACATCGCCATTAATCTGTTGCTGGAAGTCCATGGCATACTTTCCAACTACTGAAGTCAGCAGCAACAGGATGGCGACAATTATTCCAGGGCTCCTGAGAATAGCAGAGTAGGAAAGCTCGTTGAGCCTCCTGTATGCGGAATGCGTGATATCAGCTGCATCGTCAAGTAGTTGCCCAGCGGTATCTAATGCATTTCCTACTGGACCCTCAGAAAGTGTCTTCCTAATCCTATTTGATGCCTCTCTGGCGGGCTGAATCCTCTCGAAGAACGATTGCCAGAATTCGGCCTCATCGTCTACCGATTCATCACTGGAAACGGAGAATCTGTCGATGGGGGTTTCCTCGTTCACGTACCGGGCAATCACAATAACCAAATGAGCGTTCGCATTCATTCAATTCTAAGAATGCGATAAATATCGTAATCGAGCTCTGTCGGACACACATACAATAGAATCGCTGAAAGTTGATTAGTGTCTCGGAGTGTTGATGTCGAGACGCAGGGCGAAGGCCTTACCAAAGGGAAAAGATGAGGATGTTAGGACTATGGCCGGACTCATTACTGCAGGAATAATCAGCCTAGTGGTGGTAATTTCAGTAATTCTTGCCCCAATACCTCAGGTAGGTCCTGATGAAGGCAATCAAGCCCCCGATTTCGTCGCTGATTCTTACAACGGCGCTTCCTGGAGTGAGTACAGACTCTCGGATAATTACGACTGGGACTGGAACGGATCTTCCGATAGTAAATGGTTCCTGATATACTTCATGGATACCGATTGTCCGTATTGCTGGGTTGATGGCGATGAAATGAGTCAACTTCACTCCCAATGGTCCGATAGGGTAAATTTCGTCACAATTGCCGCAGAGCTAAGTATACCGGATCACGATAGTACTAGGGGGGAAATTGAGGCGTTCAGGGACAAGACCTCATATTTTGGATGCAATAGTGACAGAGATGACTGCATTGACAGGCCGGGAACACCCAACAACTGGCCTTATGTCGATGATCGGTCCATGTCGATAATGAATCAGTGGGGCCTTTCGGGAACACCTGTTTCTTTTATCCTGGAACCTGATGGAACTGTAGCTTGGAACAAGAATAAGCATCAGGGACAAGGAGGAGATGGAGAGGAGCTATCAGCGGCCCTTCAGAGACTGGTAGGTGGTCAATAATGGCTGTTATTACCGCTCCACTGATGATTTTTATACTGGGCATAGTGGTGTCTTCTTACCTACTCATTAGATCTAGGGATTCCCAAGGAGAAGAAGGTACAATCGGGGTCTTGAATGCCTCAATGGGATTCTCGGCAGTAGGGATTATGGGTTCTGGATGGACATGGTCAATTCACAATTCAATGCTAGTCGGATCTTCATCCATGTGTGCTACTGAAGGCCTGGTTCAATGCGGGTCGGTAATAGGAGACCCACAGTGGAACAATCTTTTCGGTATTCCCTGGGGCCTGATAGGTATCGGGTCATTCGCAATAATCTGGTTCCTCATAATATCCATAAGAATGGACTTGCACGCCAAATGGTCTTCTAATTACGTGAATTTGCTATACTTCGTTAGTTTAGCTGGAGTTCCTTTTGTCCTCTGGCTAGTGCTAGTCGAGTTGACGATGGTTGATGGGGCGCCCCATATCTGCCCTTATTGCACTGTAATTCACATAGCACTGCTGGGAATGGTGGCAAGCGCTTTCTACCTGAGACAGAGGAAAGAGACGGGTTCGTGGTCCTAGTCCTCTGTCCGATGAACTCAAGTCCATCAGCTTGCTCCAAGGTACATGCACTTGGTTACCGGGGGAGCAGGATTTATCGGATCCCATCTCGTAGATGCGCTTGTAGAGAGTGGACAAAAAGTCAGGGTGCTTGATAACTTTTCGAGCGGTAGGGAGGAGTTCCTTTCTCACCACGAGGATTCTGGCAGAGTGGAAATTTTCCGAGCTGATCTTCTAGACATGAATGCGGTGAAAAAGTCTATGCAGGGCGTGGAAATGGTACACCACCTAGCTGCAAACCCAGACATCAGACTAGGGACAGAGGTAACTGATACTGACCTCAAGCAGGGAACTCTCGCCACATACAATGTCTTGGAGGCAATGCGTATGGAAGGGGTATCGAGAATTTCATTCTCTTCCTCTTCGGCGATCTACGGAGAGGCCGAGCAGATGCCCACTCCAGAGACTTATGGCCCTGTGATGCCAATATCCCTCTACGGGGCTTCTAAGCTTGGCTCCGAGGCCCTGATAACTGCATGGGCAGGTACATTCGGCGCCGAAGCTTGGATTCATCGCTTCGCTAATATCGTGGGACCGAGGGGGACTCATGGCGTAATTTTCGATTTCATACACAAGCTCAAGAGGGACCCTAGCAGATTGGAGGTTCTAGGAAACGGGATGCAGGAAAAATCTTACATGTCTGCAGAGGATTGTGTTAAGGCCATGATACACTTGATCGGCTATTGCGAAAAAAATGTGAATCTATACAACCTTGGGACCGGAGATACTTGCTCTGTCAGAAGGATAGCTGAGATAGTCGTAGAGGAGAGTGGACTCGAAGGCGTATCAATAGAGTATACCGGAGGAGATAGGGGATGGGCCGGGGATGTCCCAAAGACCTCCCTTGAAGTAAGTCGTCTTCTAGAAACTGGATTCAAACCCAATCTAGCCTCTGAAGAGGCCATTAGGCATACGGCACGCGCGCTCATATCTGAGATTGGGCTTTGAGTGCCCTCAGCAATCCCTTAGTTGATAACTCAAACCACTGCGGAGAGTGCATGAGCAAACGATGGTACCAGGAGAATCGTCGTGACCCATGGAGGAGAGAAGCTAGGTCTAAGGGATACAGGGCTCGCTCCGCATACAAACTCAAGCAAATCCAAGATAGGTTCTCAGTGATGAGGAAGGGGGATGCCGTTCTCGACATAGGTTGTCACCCGGGAGGATGGACCCAAGTAGCCGTAGAGGAGGTTGGAGAGGATGGATTGGTTGTTGGCGTTGACTTGCTGGCTACCTCTCCCGTAGAAGGGGCTAAGCTGATCATTGGCGATGCCACGGAGGATGCGACAATTACGCAGGTTGAAGAATTCCTAGAAGGCAGGATGTTGAATGTCGTAATCAGCGATATCTCCCCGAGTCTCACTGGTAGATACGATACTGATCAGGCCATATCTCTGGAGCTGTCCACGACCGTTCTTGATGTGGCCGTGGGGGTTCTCCAACCTGGTGGGACATTCGTAACCAAGACATTCCAGGGAACTGGCATCGAGGGACTGGTTAATGCCGCCAAGGACAGATTCTCAAATGTTCAGAGATATGCTCCGACTGCGTCTAGGAATGCATCGTCGGAGACATATTTAATCTGCAGGAATAAGCTCCCTAGGCCAAGGAGAAGGGCTGAGGGAAGGACCGCTATGGAGCAAGTAGCGGATCACTTGTCCGATCTAGGGATCGTTACTACATTAAATGAGCATGAGGAGGATTTGCCAACAATGGTAGGTCTTCGTAGGCTCTCCAAAAGGGAAGAAGAGTGAAGCACAAATTATCAGAAAGCATCTAATCCTCCACTCCAACGCGAGTCTATGAAAAGACCTGCGATTATACTCACTCTACTGTTTTCCGTCTCTATATTAACAGGGTGTTTGGGAGGAGATTCATCAAGCGAAAATGACGCAGCAGTTACAGACCTTCAAGCACAGATAGACAACCTCACTGTTCTCAATCAACAGCATGAAGGCGATATTAACTCGCTCAAGGATCAACTGGCTACCTCTTCCTCGCTCGTATCTGAAATCGAGGCTACACTCAGTGAAGCTAATGATACATTAGATTCGCTGACTGAGACTGTTATACAAAAAGAATCTCAGATTTCTAATCTCACTAATCTGTCTGAACGGCTGAGAGAAGAGCTTGAAAATTCCGCTGCACAAAATTCTAGTCACATTTCTAGCCTAGAGTCACATATCCAAAACATAAGTCAGATGATGGAAATTCTGGAAGATGAGAGAGATGAGGCTTTAGATCAAATATCTCTTAAAGAATCAGAAATCGCTCAATTGGCAGATAGTCTGGATACTGCTGAACAAAGAATAGATCTGATGATCACACATCTCTATTATTCGGTATCTGGTTGCCCCGAATCCAATCCGGGGAATAAATTGAGCATAGGTTTTGATGACGGCTCTCCGGGAGGAATCCAAGGAGATGGAATTCTCTCCGGTAGTGAAATCGTGTCAACCTTCGGAAAGTGCCCGGGCAATAGCGGGCTTGTGAAAGATATCAACCCAGTGGCATCACATAATTCCGACCCGCATTCCATGGTGACAATGGGAGGAGTATTGTATTTCATTGCTGATGACGGCATACACGGAAATGAGCTCTGGAGGTCGGATGGCACAATGGGGGGCACCAACATGGTCATTGATCTCAATCCAACAAGGCAGACAATAGTTGGAGGTTCAATAGTTGATGAGAACCCGGGTACTGACTTTGGGGAGATAGTTGCAGGGGATGAAAAAATATTCTTTTCTGCTGCAGTAGGAAACGATGAAATCAGAGAGTTGTACGTTAGTGATGGGAGTAATTCTGGAACTCTCAAGATCTCTGAGACCTTCGACTGCGAACCACAATTATTCTCCAATTATCCAGAATTTACATATTCGGGGGTTAATTCAATTTCAGTAATGCCTGCATCGGAAGTTGGTTTTGACACTGCATACTTTTCAGCTTTCAGATGTTCCTACGAAAACGTAGTCTGCTCGGGCGAGGAGCCACATATATCGGATGGCACCGAGTCTGGAACCTTCCAGCTGGCGGATCTTTTTTACGGCAATACGGACCTAACTATGCCCAATGGAGGGAGTATTACTGCTGACCTAGAAGGCAGTCAGCCAAGTGAGTTCACAAGATCTGGAAATAATATCTACTTCAGTGCCAAGGCTGACATGGGTGCGGTATTGACAGACGTCGGTAGGGAGCTTTTTGTAATCAACACTAGCTCTCCCGCGGGAGGGGTGCAGTTAGTCAAGGACATCAATTACGGTAGTGGTGACAGTTCTCCATCCATGTTCGAAGGTATGGGTGGAGAATTATTCTTCAGTGCTGATGATGGAATATCTGGCATGGAGCTTTGGAAGAGCGATGGGACGAATTCAGGTACCTTGATTGTCAGCAACATAGCAGCTAACGGAAGTAGTAGTTGGCCAGGACAAAAGATTTCTGTTGGAGATACACTCTTCTTCACGGCTAATGATGGCATAACCGGAAATGAGCTTTGGATGAGTAACGGTACATATTCTGGGACCTCGTTGGTTAAGGACATCGTTGCAGGACCTTCAGATGGAGGCGTGAGCAACATGATAGAGTTTGACGGCGATTTATACTTCATCGCCTACAGTAGCTCTCCGGGAGTTGGGACGCAGGGGACCGAGGTCTGGAGGAGTAATGGTTCGGATTCGGGAACTGTCAGGATATCCGGCTCCATCCTCACCGATAGTAGTACTGCCTTGTACCTCACTAGGGCCGGAGAGAGGCTTTACTACGTAGATGA
>CENG01001993.1_pt1 | contig 30081 bp, 19 predicted proteins | sample 530131 | NCBI WGS metagenome assembly CENG01 (sample SAMEA2591057, study PRJEB7988) | marine metagenome | biome: marine biome (ENVO:00000447); feature: surface water (ENVO:00002042) layer; material: saline water (ENVO:00002010), including plankton (ENVO:xxxxxxxx) | depth 5 m
GCTTCTTGCAAGTCGACAATACTACGGCCTCCCATACTTGGCCATGGCATTGATACGTCAACCCAGCCGGATGCTGTAACATCAATCGAAACACAACGACGTGCACCATCGTGAAGACTTTCTTGCAATCCGACGGACCCAGATTCGACCAGTGCGTAGATTCCATGTCCCTTGATTGTATTCACTTCAATCGCTTGTCCATTAACAGGGAGACGTAGTGATTCGCCACGGTTGAGGACAGTGTCATTCTCTGCTAGTGTTGAAATGTTGAGAGTTGATTGTCCTCCATTCGTGCGAAGCTCCAGATTGTAGGTGTTGGAGTTGTTCGAATTGAACGTCAATCCAGACTCCATTCCCGTGTCCGTTGCTCCAAGTTCAAACACGCCCACAGGCGAGGATGAACTTGACCAAGTAACAGAAATAGGTACGCTGCTCTGAAGATTGCTTGCACCATCGAGTTCTAGTGGGGGCCAAGCAACACTGTAACTGCTTTTCTCATCGATGGTAACGCCAGAACCTCTCCAGGTAACAGTGGCGGATTCATCGTTTGGATTGCTCAGTAAGAGATAACCATCCTGTGTTGGAGGAATAAACGATGTGCCGTGAATTGAACCTGTGAGGCTCTTCCACGTGGCAGATCCCACAGTGTCATCGATTGAGAGCATGAGTTGGGCGTTGGTTGTTGTAGTAATGTGGACGACCTGAGCAGTATTGAGTTCGAGTGTCTTGTTCCATTTTGTCTTTACATTCACAAGTTCAGACGGTAAGGCCACTTCTGAAAAATCTCCAAACAATCCGTTGCCATGAACCATGAAGAGTTCTTCCGCTACGATGTTGAGTTCTGAGGTTCCGGCCGGTAATGGCAATGCCCATGTTCGGCCTAAACCATCTGCATTTGCATCGGTAGGTCGTGCCTCCGTTGTTCCTCCTCCACGCAGCCAATGGACGACGAGTTCTTGAGATGATTCCAGAGACCAATCAGCATTGTCAAACGACCATTGCAGAACATCATCGACAAATAATTCAGCAGTGTTTTGGACTTCCCCATCCCGTAAAACATCAACATCGATAGGTCCGAGGGGGAAGGTTAAGCCGGGTTTTGTCGTGAGAATAACACTTTCAGCCCAAGTCGGAGCAGTATAGTGGTACGGGCGATCGGGACCAAGGCGTAGATCGGAGAAGCATGCTGTTGAGGTGGTCGATTCAGGGTGACGGATTTTGAGCATGTCATCAAAGTCCAATGCATCGCGAATTCTGAAGGAATGATCTTCCTCCCAGGTCGTTGAATACCACATGCCACTGCGCACAACGTCCCATGAGAGAGCACCGTCCACAGGAACAAACTCTTGAGTGACCACGTCACCAGGCATTCCCTGCTCGGAGAGTGTCGTTGTTTGTTGGTTAAATTGTGTCATTTGAGCCGCCATATCGTGTCGTTCAACACTGCCTTCCAATTCCTCAATCACAGGAATCATGGTGACCATCATCAAACTAATGATGGAAATCACACCACCAAAGAGCAAGACTGTGGCGATTGCTGCTGATACAGCTTCATCATTGCGATGGAGTTCCATCATCCATTCACCACCAATCGACGAACATCAATCTCGAGGAAGAGAGCATTTCCTTGTGTTTCCACGGTCAACCCGTCGCTCCCACTTGCTCGTTGATACGGTGTGATGCCGATGTATTCACCCAATGTTCCTGCTGCACGATTGATGGTGTAATCGTTCAACCAGATGTCATGATATTGAGGGTCGATAACGGAATGAAGTGTGTTCTTGACTTTGATTTGTAAATTGTATGATTCTCCAGTAAACAACTGGATTGGTCCTTGTGATTCGACCTTGAACCCAACATTCTGTCCATTACCAAGCGCCCCGTTTAATTGTACATCGGTAAGGACAAGAGAAAGCCTCGTTGATCCATCAACTAGTGTGTCAAGACGCATCCGAGGTGCTTCTTCTATGGTCCAAGATGAGCGAGGGTCTTTCGAAATACGGGCATCATTAATGAGGGCGATTTCATTCATACCCCCATCGATGGCAGTGCTGATGCTTAACCCCGATAGAACGAATCGTGACCAACGGTGAACATGTTCGCCACCTGCATTGTAAAAGTCAATAACAAGGAACGTTTCACTATCGAGGTTGTGGTCGACGGTGGTCCAATCAACCCCCGAATCTACGACAAATTCGGATGTATTGCTTGGATTATGAATTGTAATATCGGTGACGGATTCGTTCAATGCAAGAAATTCGAAAGAAGAAGCATTCAATTCAACCACGGTCACAACTTCATGGGGCATTAAATCAGATGCAATCACCCACTCTTCCACAAGATTTGCAGCGTTAATTGACGATGAACGAAGCGAAAGAGCCTGACGTGTCCCTGTTCCTTCGGGTGAATCACCAACCACATCGATTCGGTCTTCTACACGATCTGCTATGTTGCTTGCACTGTTCCAATTCGTATTATCATGAAAGGCATCGATGTATGGATTGAGGAAGACCCAGACCCCTCCCATAATGGTGATGACCATTGCAAGCATCATGATGACGCCGAGGATTTCACTGACGGCATCATCATCATCTTTTGCATTAATCTGACGACGCATCTCATTCCCCCTTGTTGTTCGTAGGTCTTCCGTTGCATTTAGGCATTGACCTAAAGGTCGTTGTTTCACGGCAATTCTCGTTGAATCCTCTGAATTGCATTTGTAGCGAATCCATCTCCGTCACGTCTACCGATAAAGTGGGAAAATTGAGGTCCATCTTGCATTGAAATGTTGATGTCGCCTTCAAACACTTCTTCGATTTCGAACAGCACAGTTGATTCTGCCAGATGAGGTGCATTATTCATCTCAGAAAGATGTGTGAGTGTGATTGTGCGTGTTGCATCCGTGCAAACCTGATTAAGGAATTTTCCTGTCTGTGCATTTGACAAGTGGCCTCCTCTTCCTGAGATTCGGTCTTTGAGTGATGAGGGATAGGGGCCTGACATCAGGCGGTTTCGATCATAATTCGCCTCAACAGCAATGTGTTGGCATCCTCGTACATGATGGACGAGTTCATCGGTCCAACTCCCGAGGTCTGTGATGATTGCCGACCGCTCACCGCCATGGCTTGCTACAAACGCTACATTGTCTGCACCAGAATGTGGTACGGGTACGGGAAGGAGTGATATTCCTTGATTAAATTGAAGAACATCAAGTGCTTCAAAGTGATGTGTTAATTCCGCACGAAGTCCGAGTTCGGCCGTTGTTCTGTGATTTGCAAAGACTGGAATTCCCCACCGCTTTTGTGCTATCAAAGCGCCTCCACCATGGTCTCCATGGTGATGCGTAATGACAATCGCATCCAAATCAGAAGGAGAGACATCGAGCATGTTGAGGCGCTTTTCGAGCTGAACGCCACTGAACCCTTGATCGACGAGGATATGAGCCGAACCAGAGCTGAGAAGTGTGGCGTTGCCACGACTGCCCGTCCCGAGGTGCGTAATTGACATGCCCATTCGAATCGTTCATGGGCGAGTGCAGACGGATATTGAATACACCGCATGATAAGGATGAATTTCTCGTGTTTTCGCTCATTAATCAGAACACGGTGTATGAACAACGCTCCATCATTGCTATAAGCGTGGAGACAAGGAGTTTCGATAGGGCGTTCGGCCGTAGGTGAATTTGTTGCGTAGAAGCCAGACCACATTACTCACCACTTTGGCCGTTATTGCAGGTCTTCTCTTCATGTCTCAATTTCCTGCTATCTCTCCCGTCAATCACATTCGTCCAGATGAGACGACCGGTGAAGGCCCAAAAACAACAGATTTCGATGGCGACGGCATTCCCGATGTTCATGAAAGCATCTTTGAAGACTGGGTCAACTTTTCTGCAGTCGATGGTCGCTTAGTTCAAATGAAGGGCTTGGACAAAGACAACGCAGCAGATGCTAACTACGACACTGACCGCGATGGATTAAACAACACAGAAGAGTATTGCTGGCCATATCCTGACAATTGCAACGATCCAGGTTTTGCTCGTGGATTAACGGGTGCGCTCGATGAAAATGGAGAGAGAATGTACCTCGATCCTCGTGTTTCAGATACTGACGGTGATGGTATGCCAGATGGTTTTGAAGTTTGGATGTGTGATCGAGCGGGTGGTTTTGATGAAGTCACTCAGCGATACGTCTGTCCGTATTTCGATCCTCTAAATGCAAGCGATGCAACAGACGACCCCGATGAAGATGGATTCGATGTAAACAGGGATGGTTTTCTATCCGTTGCTGAACAATACACTTCTCCGGAAGAATATCGATATGGCATGCCCGCCAACTTTACAACGGAACTTGACGGATTGTGGTGCTATGCAACTCTGCCACAGGGTTCAATTCTGACGCAGTGGCCATTCATCACCAACGGATTAAATGCCTCATTCACCAATCTTTTGTCTGCTTGTACAACCAACGTCACTGGTGTTGTAGGAGAAGATTTGTGGCTGGGAACCGATCCTCTCCTCGATGATTCCGACAGGTACAGCTGGGATGGATTTGCTGTACGGCCGCTTTATCCCTCGTTTGGTGATGGAATGCCAGATGGTTGGGAAGTTCACTTTGGTTTGGATCCATTAAATCGTTCCAATGCACTGCTCGATGACGATCGTGATGGTTGGGATTTGAATCGTGACGGGCTTGTTTCAGCAGATGTAAGCAGGACCGACTCAGCATTGAATTTGGGTGAAGCCTTGTCGAATCTTGAAGAGTATTACATCCACAATGACGAAGGAAACACAGTGCGTTCTGGTCTTCGTGAAGTTCAACTCGGAGACAACGATTCCTCCTTCTACGAGTATCCTCTGACATTCAACGCAGTACCTGGCAACCCCTCTGTTATGCACCACGATGTCCGAAGCATCTTGGTCGATGATTCAACGGCACACTACCTTACTCGCTACGGTCTTACAAGCATTGATTACGCAACCGACACCACTCAGGATTATTGGTTCCCCCAGGGAATAATCGGCTATGAGGCTGTATTTGTTGAAAGCGACACAGGGCCACATTCGGTAGCGATTGCAACCTCGCACGGGGTCCATGTTGCTGCGATTCAAGTTGATGGATTCATCGAACCATTGGAATCATGGTCTTCGACTGAACCCGTAGAAGTGTTTGCAATTCATCAACTCGCCATCGAAGGTTCGAGTCAGCAACTCATCACGCTCGGTGCGAACGGTGATGGAATGGTTCTGGAGGTCAGTTCAGGAGGACAAATCACGCAAACCTATGATATTGGTGCGAACTTCAAAACCGCATTGATGGATGATAACGTCGTCGTAACTGAGTTAGAACATGGAACTGTTCCCGGTGGTGGTCTCGTACTTTACGTGGGCACTGAGCGAGGGATGATGACCCTTGAATCAGCAACAGGGAGAGACGATGTATCGCCTTCTTGGCGCTTCTTCTTCGATGCCAATCCTTCGAACATTCCCAACCGAATCGATGATTTGAGGTCACTCAATTTGGGTGCAACAGGGAATCCCGCTGAAGTACAAACGCTACGACTTGATGGTCCGAATGAACAGAACCCAACTGTGCTCTGGATTGGCACTCCTTCTGGGTTGCACAGATTAAACCTCGAACTCAATGACATGTCCTTTGGTGGTTTGCTCGAACACCCAGGGGTGAATGCTGACGAATTAGCGAAATCGAACAACATCCATGCTGTATATCCAACTGGAAATGAAATCCTTGTAGGTTCCTCTGATGGACTTTGGGTGCTCGCTGGAAACTATCTTGATGTTTATGGCTTGCAGACGAATTCTGAGATGCCTGGGGAAATTGCTTCAATATCAACGATTGAACGTGATGGTGAGGTGTACATACTTGGTGCAGTTGCGCCAGGCCGATTTGCCAATCTCGAACTCATGGATCCTGGCGCCAACGATTCCGATAGCGATGGGATGCCAGACGGATGGGAACTTGTCTATGGCTTGGATCCCACTGACCCTTGGGATGCGTTACTCGATGGCGACGTTGATGGGCTTCGTCTCAATGGAGGCGGAGAACTCGTCCGCTGGTGGACCAATCTGGAAGAGTATCGCTACGTAGCAAGAACTGATGAGGGATACAACTCAACCCTCCCCAACCAAAGCGATTCAGATATGGATGGATTGATGGACGGTTCCGAATACTTTGGTTACTTCTTGAGCGAGACGAATTTCGATTGTTATTATGATCCTCAACTCGTCTACATCTGTGACGAATCGCTCGGTGAACAAGCACGTACAACCTATCAGAATTCGAACTCTGTTGATGTTGGAACGGATCCAACTGTGATGGATACCGATGGCGATGGAATGCCTGATGGATGGGAAATACAACATCGTCGTTGGGTCGGAAATTCGTTCAATGGCGGAAACAACTGGTCACTGGACCCTACTCGGGCTGAAGATGCTGCATGGGATGCTGATCGAGATGGTCTTGCAAACCTCTGTGAATACCAATGGTCACTCGTTCGTGAAGCTGGGCTCAATGGTGATCTGTTCGAAGAGTTTGGTGAAACCGCAGAATCGGTAGCAACATGGTCAATACCCGATCCCAATCTTGTGGATTCGGATGGTGATTCCCTACCGGATGGATGGGAGGCTGATGGCCAATGCACATGGTCTCCTTTCCGAATTGGTGTCAATCCTCTAAACGGCTCAGACATGTTTGAGAATCCTGACGGGGATGGTTATGACGTCAACAAAGACGGTATTCTTACTCCAAATGAGATGTTTGTCAATTATCTTGAGTATCATCTCCGATTTGGTTTGTTTACATACAATCAGTCCTCTGACGGAACTGAATTACCAAATGGATTTGTAACGGATTTATTCAACAACATCTCAGACTTTGGAACTCCTGAAGCAGACTTTGCTTCAAGAGCAAGTGGCGCTATACTCGCAAGCCAAATCTCAATTGAGAAAGGTTCAACCGACCCATTCAGTGCTGATTCCGATGATGATGGTATGCCAGATGGCTGGGAAATTTGGTTCGCTCGATGGAATGTAATCGATGACGAATGGACGCTTAATCCACTACAACCAAGTGACCGATGGCTCGATGCTGACGATGACGGGATGACCAATTGGGAAGAATACAATCTCATTGATTCCGACCTTTCAGAAACCAATACGAATCGTTCTTCACCTCAATGGTTTGTTACAACTCTCGGTTCAGCATATGCCTTCCAACAGTGGCCTTCTGCCTCGACAACCTTCTCCTTTGGAACGTACATGACAAGCGAACAATACAATTTGACCGGTCCAACAGGTGACCCGAACAACGTCGACACCGATGGCGACGGAATCATTGATGGACTTGAACTGCTCTTTACTGCATGGAATCTCTCAGCACAGACATGGACTCTCAATCCAGTTGTTGCTGGCGATGGAACGTTTGACAGTGATAATGACGGATTGGTCGACCTCCAAGAATTCGCTTTGGCTACATCGAACCCGGACAATGGAATCGATGCGCCTGCAGATGCACCATTATTGCACGAAGATGGCGATGTCCAACAACCAACAAAGAAGGCGCAACGTGTGTTCCAAATCCTCATCTCAAAAGATTCTCGCGGAAAGCGTCTTCTCGACGATTTCAACGCTTGGCAATCAGGAGAACCTCCAAATGTGTTCATCTCATTGTTGCTCGGAATGACCGATCCAACCAATCCCGATACCGATGATGACGGAATGTACGACGGTTTTGAGTACTGGTTTACTTCGTGGGATTTAAATGAAAACCGGTGGGGTCTGAACCCGTTGATTGAAACAGATGTCAATCTTGATTCTGATGGAGACAGTTACGATTGCAATCGTGACGGTACCATAGATTTGGATGAACGATACTCCAACCTTCGTGAATGGGAAGCTCGAACATGGGGTAAGTATCTCAATCGAAGTTCTGTTCCTGCATCAGTTGGAATCGTTGATTTCGGAGAAGATGCAATGAATGCTTACATGGAAGAAAGAGGATTAAGCGTACTGCAAGCACGTCAAGCCTTAATTGACGACTTCAAAGCAAAAGGACCTGATTCTGTCAGTCGTATGGATACGATCAACTCGTTCAACGAGAACAATTTCAACAGAACTCTCGTCGGAGTATCTGACCCAACACATCCTGACTCCGATTCCGATGGTATCCCCGATGGCTGGGAGTATTGTTACGCATTGTACGGAATGGACAATCCCTCAACAGTCGATCATTGGGCTGCAAATCCACTCAACCCATTCGACGTGAATTATGACGGTGATTCCGATGGTTGGTACGATCGAAATCAACTTGGGTTCGACGTACCAGCTCCACAGGGAGAATGGAGTGATCGGGTGTTTACACCATCAGGCCAGGTAATTCAACCAGGAATCGGAGACTTACCGTTCACCAACTGGATGGAATACGATAACGATACTCGCCCCGATTTGAACGATAGCGATGGAGATTCCGAATCGTACATTACAGAAACCTTGAACGGATTGGTAACTGCACACTACCAAGATTTCAATCTCACTGATGGGCGTGAGGTCTTCAAGTACGGAACAAACCCGATGGATAATGATACGGATGGTGACATGATTCCCGACTGGTATGAGTATGCAAAGGCTTGGAACGAATCAAATGATAACTATTCCTCTTTCTTGGAAATTCGAGTCAATTGGATCGATCCTGCAACAGGGGGTCCATGCGATACGTCCACAAATTCATGCTTACCTCTTTCGCTGAACGCGGGTACTCTCGAGCGACCTGACCTTTCTTTAACATGGTTTACAATGGATCCACGTAATGCAGTCGATGCCAATGATGATGCCGATCAAGACGGCAATTGGGATTGTTCAGGTGTTGGATGTTCCTATGAACCATACACCAATTTCCAAGAATATTTTGCCATCACTGCGGAGGGGCTTACAAGCCCGAATGCAGTACGACTTTCTGGATTGACGTATGAGGGGGAAGTTATCCAAGAAGGTTGGCAACTACGTGCTCTTTTGCTTGGAATTGGGCAATGGGATGAAGGGGTTCGGAATTATCTCAAAATGGATCAATCTCAGAGCTCCGATTTCCGATATGCGTATATTGTCGATGACAATGACAATAACTTCTTGGTCCAAGATGAATCAAACCATGTCGTATTGTGTGGCGGTAACCTCACTGACGCTTGGGACATCTATTACACAGGAGCGCCAAATACAGCACCTGTTCGGGCCGTAGGAGAACATGAATTTGGTTGGTATCTTTTGGATTTCAATAACGATCACGTTGCTGAAGGTACCGACCCAACAAACTGGGACACGGATGGCGATTGGATGGTTGATTGGTTCGAAGTAAACGATGATGAACAGGACGGAAGCAGGGGCGAAACCTCCCCAATCCGGTATGATTCGCGTGAAACGACCTAGTGACGGCTAAACAAACGGTTGATAATCCCTCCTGCACTGCATAGGTAATATGAGTGTAAACGCTGTATCCCAACGTTCCATTGCAGTAGTGCTTCTTGCACTGTTTTTGGGAATGAGTTTTTCCCCACTTAGCGAGTTGTGGATTGAAGAAGCAGAGGCTGCAGAGGTTGCACGACACACCTACGAATTCAGCGATGGTTCAACTGAATACATCGCCCTATATCAGGGCGGGAACGCTGATTCTGGCGCCAAGATTGCCCTGCCTAAAGGCGCACAAGTTACGGATGTTCAAATGACACTTTCAGGAGCATCTGCAACCGGTTGGTCTTCAATTCCAACGGACACTCGAGATCATTGGGTCGCTGGAGAAGCGACCAATACCGATAACCAAAGTGCAGACTTGACCCTCGCCATGGCTAATTCTAGCCATGAATTCAATGCACACGGTTTGGATGAGGATGTCAACCCATCCAGTACTGCATGGCTGGATAATGGGACCTATGCAGTTCGACAACCTCACACTTCAAATTCAACGGATGCATTATTCTCACAGCAACTAAAACTCAGTCCAAATTCCCTCAATGCTCAAGGACAAGGAGCAATCCTCCGCCACCATGATTGGTTGTATCTCTCCACATGGTCTTCCACTACCTTCCACAACATTGTACACCGACTTCACCCGAACAACGGTACTCGTGAGAGTGTGATTACCCTCGATCAGAACGGTTGTACTCTTCCCACAAAGCATTCCTCCACGTATTATGGACAGTGGGGTTTCAGAGATTGGGTAGTGACCGATGACGAGCGATTGTTTGCCATTCTATCTGGCTACAAGTACTTCTACTCTTCAACAGCGAACACGATGTACCACCGAATCATAGAATTCGATATTTCGAACGAAAAAGAATGGGTATGTCTCAATTCATATCAACCCCAAGGGAATGGGGATTATACAGGAATAACCTACGACCCAATCGATGATACAATCTGGGTATTGCATAATCAAAATCGTAGGATTCAATCGTATACGATAAGTTCAACCGGGGATATGGAACGAGGTGGGGAATACTTCACTTTCCAAACTTCCACTTCCTCTATTTGGCAGTGCGGAGTGAGCAATCAACAAGCGCGTGGTTTGGAAATGAACCAAACCCACTTTTTCATGCGATGTCAAGATGGAAACTATTACAACGATCGAGACCAACTCGAATCCTGGGGTCGCTCAGGTAGCGCTACAGCCTTGATTCCAGAGAATACAGTACGAAGCATTTCTTCATTGGGTTACGGACTTTTCTATGACGGGCAACGCTTCATTACAGTCGATTCAGGATACTCAACTTGGTCAAGTTCTCCCTCATACCACGAGTTTGGAACCAGTTGGCAGTACAAGACTACGCCTGCCCCGGGAACCACAACATGGTTAGGTCCAGTCATCGAAACAGCGGACGATGTTCTCTCAGTCAATATGGAAACGCTTTGGTCGGCAGCATCCATTGGAGATCGTGTCGATTATTGGGTTTCAGCTGACAACGGAACGCATTGGGTTTCTGTTGAATCGAATACCACAGTTCATTTCCAACATCCAGGTAAAGAACTCGTATGGAAGGCCACATTGATTGGTTCTACAGCTGTTTCGTGGTGGGTTGACCTCGAATATGCCACTGAGTATGAATCGAGTGGTACATGGATTTCTCCTGCGAAGCCAACTGGTACAAAGGTAGGCAAAGTTCGTCCAGTTTGGTCGGCAACAACCCATCCAGCCACTTCGATTTCCGTCCAAGTCTCAAACGATGATGGTTCAACATGGCAGCCTGCAGAAAACCTCTTGGAAACTAGTTTCTCAACAGACGGTGCAGGGAACGTCCTTCGGTATGCAGTTACCATGACCTCAAACGACCCATTCAAAACGCCAATACTGGACAGTCTGGAGTTGTTTTACGAGGAAGGATATCCTGATCGTCCACGAATCGACGTGGGCGGTGACGGAAACTTTGATTGGGAAAGCATACTCTTCTTGAATGAATCATCAATTGATGTCAGTGATGATTCGATTGTCGGCGTTGAGGTCGACTATCAACCAACGTTGGTTGATGCATTCAATGATTTCATACCAGACAACGGAGAAGGAATTGTTGAGGTTCCACTTGCGATTAAGGCACAAACCTCTGGACGTGTCAAGATTACAAATATCGATATCGCTTACAAGATGAACACGCATGCAATCAGTGCAGCATTCGAAGGTGGAATGGCTGCGCCAGACGGTATTGCTCGAAATCTCATCCTTAAGGTGGCCCATGGGGATGAAGTCAACTTCGTAACCGAAGTAATCGCTTCCATCAACAATTCCCATGGAGACAATCCTACTTTCAAGTGGCAACAAGGTGATTCTTGCAGCACGCTCAATGATGCAGGAGGAATCGTATCCTTCGATACTGCAAATTGTTCATCATCAATGGATCAGAATGATGTTCGAACAATTCGTATCCCTGTCACTGTCGATTGGAGTTGGGATGACGAAGCATCTACTGAGGCACTTCTTACGGTCAAGGATTCACTGGGGACAGCTGTAAGTAACTGGCAAACTGAAGATATGAAACTCCGTGTTGAAAACGATATCCAACTCGATGGCCTGCAGGTCTTTGACGAGGATGGTAGGCAACTTTTCGTACAGGATTGGGTTCGTGGAGGCCAGAATCTTTCGTTCCTTGGAAAAATACACTTCCAATCCTCACAACTCTCTCCACTTGCTGGTGAGTTCGATTTGCGTGTAATTGGACAAAACGTCACTTACGACGGAGATCCAATCGGACAACCGGTGGTGTTGGCTGAAGAATCAAATCCAAATTTTGGAGCCTACAATCTCACGTTCACCTCTCCGATAGAATCCTCTCCGGGGGGCATGGTCTTCTCAGTTGAAGCGATCAATTTGCCGAATGGTTCTACCTTTACCAACCCCGGTTACAATACAATTCGACTTGTTCTCGATGGAAATTCTCCACTTGTTCTCAGTGTGACGCCTTCTGATCGTCAAGAGCGGCATGTTGGCCCTCCTGCACCAGGTGGCCAATCCATCACTGTGAACATTCAGGACAGTGTTGACCCTCCTTCACAAATCAGCCTTCACTATTGGGTAGGGTGTAAATCAACAGTCGCTATTGGATGTCACGACTTCAACTTCGATGGCCTGCCACAAGAAGATGAATACGCTGAGAAGATTTTGTCCTCCCCTGATACCATTACGGGCGGATTGAATATCTTCAGCGGACTCATTGACGACTCAATGCTCGTTCATGGGCAGGTAGTTTCGATGTACATCAGCGGAAAAGATGGACAACAAAATCAAGTTGCTATGGGAGGCGGTCCTGTCTGTCCTCCAACTCCACAGGTCTGTGGATATGCTCCTGGACAAGTTATGCCCAATTGGGATGCAGACGTATCGACCTATCAAATACGCCAAGAGTTTGAGCCCGTCGTCGATCTCACCAACTCAAGCATCGTTGGTCATGAGGATGAACAACCGCTTCACCCAGGTGTGATGTACACTGCCCAAGTTGTGCTTTCTGACCAAAACGGTTGGGATGATATCCAATTTGTTCAGTTCGCACTTGGAGAGGATGTTAATGACGAGGAAACTTCAATTTTCATTCAACTTGAAGAGGACGAGAATGGTATGCCAAAGGCAAGACTTGAGTCTGGTGGTGAATACATCGCCGTTTCAAATCTCTATTCACAAGTCTCTACCTTTGGCGATGATGAGAACCAACTCCTTATCCGAGCACGATTCCAACTGACATGGTCCTTCCCAGAATCATACGACACGAACGGTGATGAACACTTTATTCCAATTCTAAAGGTTACAGATAAACCCTGCAATGAAGGAGAAACTACCCCATGTTATTCGAAGATAAGTGGTCTTGGGTCAAACGCATGGAGTCTTGACAACGACTTCCGCTTCTACACCGAACCTGGTCACATTAAGGCTGTTGAACTTAGGGATGGAACGAACCATTACAACGATGAATCAGAAGAGACCTTGATTGGTAGTGGGCAAGCATTGCGTGTTACTGGCCGTGTTCTGTTTAGTGAAGATGAAACCCCTGCACCACCTGGTTCATTTGATGTTGTCTTTGGCGACTTTGATCACGTGTGGAAAACCTCTCCTCGAGAGAACGGTGAGTTCAGTCTCGACTTATTGGTTCCATCCGTTAACTCTGGTCACCTTGACTTGAGATTGCGACTTGATGATTTACCAGGTTTAGCACAAGATGAAACAGACCCTTTGCCTCGCGTTCGATTTGCAGTCGACAATTCGAACCCAACCATTGAGACGGTTATGTTGAACGAGGTGCCAGCAGGTTCTCCTCTCTCCATTGGAGAAGCGAATTCACTCCAGGTTATGCTTGAGACCGTTGACGACAACGGTTTCGATTTGGATAACCCGGCTGTTTTGCATTACAGAATCCGAGCAGGAGAGGCTGAAATATCTCGTGGAGCAACCGCTTTACCTGAAACTCTTCCATTCGGAGATCAGTTCTTCTGGACAGGTGAAATTGACCTGACCGATATGGGTGCTACCACATTACTACCATCCTACGTTGTCGACATATGGGTTTCCGGTTCCGATGCAACTGGTAATCCGTTTGAGACGCAGAACAACAACATCGACGAACCCTTTGCAACTTGGCCGCTTTCGTTGCTCGGACCAAGTATTTCCTTCGACCATCCTGAAACCGATATCGGATGGAGTAACCCAAGTCCAACCCAAGGAGAAGCATCCGAACTTGAAATCAGTGTTCTAAACGAAGGTGGGAAGGGGGATGTCGCCTTCATGCTCCAACGGCTGGTCAATGATGGAAACTGGAATGAGGAAGCCAACACGTCACTCCCTGTCTCTGCAGGAATAACTGCAGTAGCTACAATTCCTGTTGTTGCAGAAGTTGAACCAGGCGAATCTCAGGCCTACAGGCTCCTTGTTCTTGTGGATGGTGTCGAAATGGATCGTTACAATGTCGATCCGCTTATCGTCAAGAAAGACACTGCTCGAGATGGAAGCGCACTTGCTCAACAAGCGAGCGATGATCAATTTGCGATATTCATGTACATTGTGGCCGTCGTATCACTGTCAGCCTTCCTTTGGATGCTTGTCATGTACAGGAAGATGAAGTACGGTGAGGATGATGAGTTTGAAGCTGATCAGACCGATGTGGTTGCAGAGGAAATGGAAGTCAAGACTGTTCCAGAACTCAAACTTGATCCAATTCCTGCACCCATGCCAGTTCCTGCTCCTGTTGTCGCTTCTACGCCCAAGCCAGCCGCGCCTGCTGCTCAATTAGATCCTCGCGGTATTGCACCTCTCCCACCAACTGGTCTTCCAGAAGGTTGGACTCAGGAGCAATGGAACCACTTTGGTTGGCAATACATTGAGGGACTCTCAGCAAAGAAGTAGGGGTAGTCGAATGTCGGCCACCGATTCCATGGTAGCGCTTCAAGAGCGTATGGTTAACCTGATTGGTCAATTGACAATGCCTGTCGCAGAAGTTGCCCTCGTTCTTCAACATCACATACAAGGTCTAGTAAAATCATTGACAGAGTATGCTTCAAAAACTGGTGCTTCGATTAGTGAGCGAGTCGCCCATCCGTGGCCAATTGACACATCAGAAGGAGAGTCATCAACTTCACTTACATTTGATGTTAACAAAGTTCTCAAGATTGTTGATCAAGATCGAATGGACATCCTTTCTACGTTAATTCGTGTCACTCTGGTTGAGACAGAAATGGACCTCGTTGAGGGAATTCTAGCACTCCGATCTTGGGAACAACTTGTCCGTCAACAACTTGCTGATGCAACAGGGCCTGGCCAGTTGTTCTCTCCACTTGAACTGCCAGAGGAATGGTAAATTCGTGATATTTTTGAACAACTGGGTCGTGGGACGAGCATGAAGAGCAAGAAGCTACTGGGTCTGTTTCTCTCTTGTTTGATGATTTCCATTCCTATGTCCGGATGTACCTCGGAATTGGAAGAAATCCTCGGTGAATCGTGGGGAGTTCCTGGAGGACTTGCCCTCGCTTGCTTGCGCGACGATGCCTACAGGGAACTTGTCATTGAAATCGACCATGCTCCGGGCTACAATCCGGAATCATCGACGGTTAGTCTGCTGAAAGAACGCCTTGGGCAAGTATGTGACAAGCCAAATGGGATTCGAATTGAATTGAATGAAGTGAATTTTGCTGAGACCTCATCATGGACTGCGACAAAGGTTCGAGAGATTGGCCACGATACCATGGATGCACCTCCTCAAACATCGGAACTTCGTTGGCATGTGATCATGCCTCAAGGCAAGTACTCAGACGATAGTGTTCTTGGCGTTGCAGTCGATGCCTCCACAATCGCATTGTTCTCAGATTCCATCGATGATGCAACCTCAATCTTCAATCCAAGGATTTCAGCAGAGGACATTGAGAATAGTGTCATGGTTCACGAGTTTGGTCATCTCTTGGGATTGGTCAACCTCGTTTACACGTCACCTGCAGACCATGAAGATTCGGAACACCCTGGGCATTCAAACAACGAAGATTCTGTGATGTACTGGGCAGTGGAAACCGTTTCCATTAGCGCATGGTTTGCAGGCGATTTGCCTACGGCCTTTGACCAAGATGACCTTGATGATATGGAAGGGATGAAGACTGGAGGACTTGCGACGAAGGATCAACTGTGGCGTCCTTAAGCAGACCGTGCAGACGATACAATGACTGTTGCATCTCGCCAAGCATCGTAGATGGACCATAGCCACAACGGAATGTACAAGACGATTGTCAATGCCAAAGGAATCTGCAATAATGTCCAATCGAATGCTCGTTGGTGCTTTCGATTGAAATGTTGGCCTAGGAAGAGTCCAGGAATTGCTGCAAGGAGTGCGGCAAGTACTGGGCGAAAAGCCCCCCACATGCCAACGCCGAGGAAGATTTCTCTCCAAATTTCAGTAATGAGACGCCACGGTTTCATCTTGGATTGACCTGTTGCCCCCATACGCCTCACCAATAGGTTAGTGCTCGGGTTTGTCAATCTGTTGCCAATTTGTCAGCATAATCAAGAACATTGAACCATAGCATTACCCATGCCAAGAGTCCTTCTCACTGGATTTGGCCCATTTGGAAACCATGAGGTCAATCCTACTGAAGCGATAGTCCAGTCATTTCCATCCCTAATTCCGATCAAGAATCCATTTGGAAAAGGTTCGAGTGAAGTCTCCGTCGAAAAGCGAATAATGACTGTCGATGAAATTGGTTCTCAATGGGCTGCGAATGAATTGGAATCTCGTGAATGGGATGCTATTCTTCATCTCGGGCTATGTGGGGAGTGCACACGCCCTCGTATCGAGGTTCGAGCACAAGACAATCTTGAGATGCGTATTCCAGATAATTCAGGGCGCCAAATCCACAAAGGACGATTAAGTGGTTCTGGAGATAAACCGACACCTGTTCCGGTCAAAAAGTGGGGTGTTGAAGATTGGGACATTGATGTTGAGATATCGAATGATGCTGGGCTGTTTATCTGTAACGAGACCTATTTTCGCACCCTTGAAGCCCTCGATGCACACCAGTTCGCAATTCCTTGCCTTTTCCTTCACCTTCCATCATCGGAGCATTTATCCAAACAAGATGCATCAAAACTTGTGCGACAAATGCTTGCTCATATGCTGTATAAACCATCTATTCAGGTGGCAGCTGGCATTTTTACTTCAGAACATGGTTTCTTGGCCATGAAACGTGGAAAACACGAACCTAAGGCAGAAAAATGGGAATTTCCAGGTGGCACCGTTGAATCGCATGAAACCCCAGAAGTTGCTCTTTTGAGAGAACTGCAGGAAGAGTTGGGTCTTGACGCAACGATTGTCAAAAAGGCAGGTGTTTGGAGTCATAATTATCCCTTCATCCATGTTCAAATTCATGGGTACATCGTGGAGTCATCGAATCTTGATGTTCTACAACTTAGAGTTCATAGTGAAATGAAGTGGATCTCAAGTCAAGATGATTTAAACTTGGACTGGTTGGAAGCTGATATCCCTATTGTGAAAGATCTTCTCAAAGAAATTCACTGATGCCAGGTTGAAACATCACCACTGGGCTCCATTGATGACTCATCATGAAGTTGTCGTGGCACACTTTGCCGTCCTGAATGCCACGTACATGCTTCAATCCAATCTCCGAGACCCATTCCGTTCAGCTCAATATCAAAACATCCCCCAAGAGGTGTATCCCCGTGCGAGAATGAGACTTTTCCGGCAAAGGCAGCGAGGCGAGAAATCCGAAATGTGGTTGTTTGTTCATCGAGTCGAGTTCCCATTGCATCCATAGCAGTATCAAGAATGGCTTGTTTACGAATCTGTTCAAGAAACACCTCAAAAGAGAGATGCTTACACTCAATGCTCCGATATTTAGTGGTGGGAAACGTTTCTGTTTCAAATTCGCCAATCTCGGCTTCAGGAAACAGTGCATGTATAGCAGATTTGATGTTGTTAACATCATCTCCCGGCCTTAGTTCTGTTCGCAATGTAATTTCGATACCTTCATCTCTTCCGTTGTAGGTCAACGGCTTTAGGTCCATACAACTAGGAGGGAGAAACCGCTTTTCAACCTGCTTGTTGATGTGAAGTATCAAAACAGATTTGCAACAGAGCCAAACAATGCGAACCTCAAAGCCATGGTTGGCAACAATCCTCCCTGTGTTGAATGAGGAGGGGCACATTGAGGCATGTTTGCAATCACTTCTTCGCCAGTCAATTCCTCCGAATGAGCATATGATTGTAGTCCTTGATGGAGGTTCAACAGATCGAACAAAGGATTTGGTTCAGAGTATCAAAGATGGGGTTAAAATCGATGAGCAACCACTGATTCTATTGATTGACAATCCGAATCGTTTCGTTCCACATGCACGAAATTTGGCCTTACAAAACCTTCCTGATTCTGTAACGCACTTATTGGAATTCAATGGCCACATAGAAGCGGAACCTGATCATCTTTCAAAAATGAAAGCCATTTGGCATCGACTTGAAGAACAGCATCCCTCGATTGCTGGACTTGGATGCAGGGTAGTAGGTTCACAAGGCGAACAAAGCGCAGTGGAGTCGATCATCGATTCGACACTCAGAAGTCCGTTTGGAGGCAGTACCGGACAATTTGCAACATTCGAAACCGAAGGCCGAACAAACGTTCCTGCATTTGCTCTCCATCGACGTTCGGCTCTGGAAGCCATAGGAGGCTGGGATGAATCCTTCTTGACCAGTCAGGACAGTGATTTGAGCATGCGACTGAAGAAAGCAGGATACTCTTTGTTTCGAACACCGAATGTCGTCGTCAAGATGAGGCGAAGAACATCGTACAAATCATGGCTACTGATGAGCCATCGGTACGGGTTTTGGAGAACAAAAGTGTTGTTGAAACACCCGAAACGGATTGTACTGCGTGAGTTGATGCCGTTGTTTGGGCTCATACTGACATCCATACTTCTTACAATCAATCCCATATTTGCTGCTATACCAATAGGCGCCTACGCATGTGTCCTCTTTGGCTCGGGTCTTCTCAACATTCGCAAGGGAATCTCTCATGTGATCGGTGTACCTTTTGCGCTTCTAACTCTCCATGTTGGATTTACATTTGGTCTAGTTGATGGTTTGGTGAGAAAAGGTCGTGCATCTCATGACCGTTGATGAATCAATCAAGGCGAATGCATAAGAAGAGCACGTCCGAGTGGGAGGTATGGCAACTCGACAGTCCACCTCATTCGGATTATTCGTAATGCCGATTCTGGTCTTTGGGTGTCTACAGATTATTGTCACACCTCTTGGCGATATCTTAGCCCTCTCATGGATGTACGTACTTGGTTGGTACGGTCTCAGCCTTCTGATTGGATATTTGTTGCTTCGAAGAACCCGTGTAACAAAGGATCATGAGTATCGTCGTTCTGAAATCATGAAAAAGATGAAGAACGTTTACGATGCAGAAGCAAAAGGTGTGTGGGAACGAGAAACGACATTGCAAGCTGATGTTCAACTGAACACCACGAATCTCAATACGAAGATTGGTTCATTCGGCCGGGAAGCACCTGAACTCGAACTCGATCAAGATGTGAAGTCTGATGTACAAATGCTGACAGAACAAGGATTTGTTCAGAAAGCTACACGCCGAATGAGCGGTGATAGTGCAGAGGATGTTGATTCCGTTGATTCCACTGTTGGCTCAGTTCGAAAGAAAAGTTGGATGGATGGAATCATTGACAGCATTTTCAATCTCTTTGGTCGAGACAAAGAGGCTGAGCGTGAACAACAGCATCAGCGTCGACTCCGCGCCAATGCCGATCAAACACCGGTAATTGCTCAACGCCCAATTGCACCAATTAAAGAATCTATAACGCCTGAAGGGAGCACAAACGATGCCTTAACGATGACATCAATGAGCGATGATGGTGGGATAATTTCATCAACACTGCAAGAACCTAAACCTGTACCAGTTCCACGAAAAGAATCCATTGAAGATCTTGCAATGCTAGGGGGGAGTCGTCCAACACAGTCCTTCACTCCAACCTCGGGAGGTTGTCCTTCATGCGGTTCATCGAATCCTCCATCCGAACGATATTGTCAATCGTGTGGCATGCCTCTCTCCGCATAATTGCAACGTGAGGTTTTAGTGGAGCGCCTGTTGGCGTGGAATAGGTGGAACGTTGGCAGACAAACGAGACTACTACGAAGTTCTCGGCGTTGAACGTTCTGCAACAGAAAAAGACCTGAAAAATGCATTCAGACGACTGGCCCGCAGATATCATCCTGACCGAAGCGAAGAGGCTGATGCAGAAGAGAAATTCAAAGAGATTCAAGAGGCATACGCTGTCCTCTCCGACGCAGATAAACGGGCACACTACGATCGGTTTGGTCACGATGGACCTGCAGGGAATCCATTTGGTGGCTTTTCTGGAGGTGGATTCAACATCAACCTCGAGGATTTACTAGGTGGCGATTTCTTTTCTGGATTTTTTGGAGGTGGCCGTGGACAGTCAAGAGATCGACGAGGTTCGGATATCCTCGTACGTCACAGCATTGATATGGCAACAGTCATCACTGGTAGCGAAGAATCAATCGAACTCGATCTTCCGTCAGAGTGTACAACCTGCAACGGCACTGGAGCGAAAGATGGTAAGACAACGACATGCACAAATTGTCAGGGACAAGGACGCGTTCGTGTTCGCCAACAAATCGGCCCATTCGTAAATGAGGTCATACAGGATTGCCGAGAGTGCGGTGGTAGTGGTTCAATTATCGATTCACCATGTGAAGATTGTTCAGGTCGTGGCCATCGTGTTGAATCAAAAACAATCCGATTTAACGTCCCACCAGGGGCAGAACATGGAACTCGCCTTCGACTACGGGGCCAAGGTCAACCAGCAGAACGCGGCCAAGGGTCTCAAGGAGATCTTCTTGTAGAAATCGAGGTATTGACTCACCCATGGTTTGAGCGGAACGGTTCCGACTTGATCATGTCCCTTCCCCTTGGCTACCCTGATTTGGTTCTTGGAACAAAGGTAACCATCGACCATATCGATGGTAAGAAATTGGATATTGTTGTCCCAGCACGTTCTTCTGCAGGTCACACACTCGAAATCAAGAAACGAGGCCTCCCTCATATGAGGCGTAGCGGACGAGGAGATGTGGTTGTCTTGCTCAAACTCCATGTTCCTGACAAGGTATCAAAGGCAGATAAAAAGCAACTTGATTCGATGAAGGGTAGCCTTAATCCGACGGATCAATTGCAACGAATATTGGATGATGCAGCAGAACGTAGAGCTAACGAATAATTACTCTTCTTCATTAAAACGAGTCAACGTGCTAGGGATTCTCATTGCCCTAGGGATGCCATCGACTTGGCCATTGAGTTCGATATCCACTTGGGTTGCATCTCCTTCCAAATCTATGGTTAGGAAGATTGTTGTTCCCTTCGTTACGGTATCGATGAACACCTCCTCGCCTTGATGCAATAATCGAGGTTCTACGTGATCAACGCTCAATGCCTGACCGTATGGAGCATCGAATCGAAATGCTGCTATTTCCCAGGTTTCGAGTTCTGTATTCAAACCCACGAGCACTGGCCAATTGCCAAGTGATTTTGCTAATCGAGCGTCAAGATTCCAGACTGCAATTGACGTCCCATCCGTTGTGTATATTTGCCGTGGCTCTCCCCAAGAAGAGATTGCAGAATCCCATGGCAAGGTTGCAACAGCCTCGAGTGAACGAACCAAGGATTTTCGACTCTGCTGAGGTGTTTCTTTACCTTCATCGAGGAGTTTTGTGAGGTGATCAAGTCGTTCTCTTAACGCTCCAACTTGTTCAGCAATCCGTTTTGTCCTCTTCATTGAGTAAAACAAGTAAACAGCAGGAAGCATCATCCCAAGTCCTAGGATCCAACGAACCGCAGAACCCCAAAACTTGGCTTCATCTGAAGGCGCAAACCACGGTTCTTCCCCAATCTCAGTTGTTACTTTCGTGATGGTGATTTCATATTCAAGGGCAGGAAGGTCATTACCCCATGATTGATTGCTGAGAACCGAATCATTTGCATGATTCAACTCAATAAGATGCAAACCAGGACCCACTGAGATGTACAAGTCCATGTCGTTGGTAAACGGATCTGGTGTGAGGGGGTAATCCTGAAGTCTCTCCATTGTCTCTTGGTCGAATTCGATTACTTTTACAACAAGATCTGGGCTGTTTCCATCAATAACAACATGCAATCTGTGCTCTGAATCCACCCATCCATCAACGGAAATAAAGAACACATCGCCAATATCCATCGTTGCTAAGGTGAGCTCACCCGCGTAGTCAACTGTATTTTCTGCAAACAAAACAGGCCAGCCTACCTCGTCCAGAGATGATGGCAAATATCCGGGTGCATCGATGGTTGTGTTCCCATCTGTGAACCCTTCAATGGTAACATCGACCCAATGGACGGTGCCCGTAATCGTGAGCATTGCCATCGTTGTGTTTGGATACGCATAGATTCGGTCGACAGTATTCCGTTCGACAACAACCTCTGGCATTGTTACCCAATTATCGCCAATTCGCACGGAAAGCGTTGCTGAGATGTCTTCAATCACTGGTGCAAGCTTGACGATTCCTGTTGGTCCAAGGAAAAAAGCACTTTTCGAACTAACATGGCCAATTTGAACAAATTGGGAAACATTTTCATCAACAGTCATTGTTAATTGAGGTTCGTGTATTGTTCTCTGCAAGGCATACGACGAGAAGGATGCCAATGTGGAAACTTTGACAATGATTCGACCATCTTCTTCGACCATGAGGTAGGTTGATTCTTGTAAAACGCTAGGATTTGTTCCGGTCAAGGATTCAATATGCTGTGATAGGACTTGTTCATCCGATTCCGTTTGCATGTAAAATTCAAAACGAATGGAATCCGAAGCATGGTGGAGGTTTAATTCTACGATTTCGTCCGCTGAAACAGAAAAACCGTAGTAAGCATCAGAACCAGATTCAACACCCCCGATATCGAATTGTGGTGCGGAGAAATTCCCTAATGCAATGGATTTCAAATTCCCTCGTTGCATATTGATGCAGACGTCTGGTTGTGAACAACGAGTCGATTCGATAAGGTCGATAGTCGCTTGAGGGCTTGGTCGTTGGGACATGAGGCTCAATTGCTCTGCGATTAAGAACGAAGTCGATGCAATTTCGTTGATGCTAGAACTGATTGTTATCGCTACGGTGCCGCTTTCCGTTGCTCGGTGTGTGACCGATGATGTCGAAGTAAGTGTTGTATCATCATCGATGAGTTCGACTTCACAAGAACTGCAACCAACATTGACAGATACAATCGTACCTTCGTTCACCTGAATGTTCTGCTCATAAGGTTCCCCTGAACTTAAATCGATCATTTGAATACGTTCATCGATGATGAATTCATTCGTAACGTCCTCTGCATTCGAAAACGGTACGTTCACCATGAGGAGGGTCAACAAGACAAGCATTGGTATCCGCAATTTATGCAGTCGTCCATCCTCCATGAAGAGGGGTCGGTGGCCAAGTCTTTCAACACTTTCTTTCGATTTCGTGCCATCCTTGAAAAACAATCCATCACAGCGAGGGCTATGGCAGAAGGACTTGGGCGTACTGTTCTTCACCGCCATCGGTATGCACGTATTTGGGGACTTGGAAATCGATCTTCACCTGCAATTCGGACTCCTGCTCTTATCTCTACGGAAGACGATGACGCGGCGAGTAAATCGATTGCAGCCTTCCACTGCCTGCAATCACGAACGATTCCTGCAACAATTTCCGTCACAACTCATCATCATTTAATCCCACCAGATTTCGATCAGCAGGGCCCAAACATGGAGGCGTCCGTAGGCCATGTTCTACCGCCTTCATTTGATGAGGCGAATGCAGGAGAAACTGCTGATACAGGACACTTGTTACCTGTTTCATGGCAGCGTTTGCATCATGATCCAATGCTGTTGGATGAAGAACTCTTTCCAAGTATTGTCGTGCTGACAGATGCCGTTCAATTGGCGGCTCAATCAGGAAAACTCGTCAAAGCAATTCAAACACTAAAACATCGTTTCCCAGGTGCCTTGCTATGGACGCCTGGTCTCGGCGGCCCCGACAACGCAGCTGTTCTAGCATGGTTTGGTGTTGATTTGTTCGATACAACGCGAATACGCCTTGCATTAAGTACAGGCCATCTGTTGACCTCATATGGGCCAAGATTGCCATTGCTTGAAGAAGAATGTACCGCTGCTGTAGGGTTGCATCATTACAAACAGGCTATTCAATCGGTCCAATCTGCTATCGAAACTGGTACATTACGTCGTCTTGCTCAACAACAGAGTTTGAACAGTCCAAGATTGGTTGAACACATGCGCCATTTTGATGCTCTCATGCGATCAAAGGATGATGTATTGCGCATCCATCCTTCTGGAGTGGAGAAGATCGAATTCATGGCACAAGAGAGCCACCTTGATTCTGAAGTTGTCAATTGGGTCGATTTCATGCGAGAGGAGTATCATAGTCCAGAAAATCTTGACAACACGCTTTTGCTGTTGCCATGTTCAGAACGTAAGCCGTATCGTCTCTCAAAATCCCATCGCAAGTTCATTAATGCCATCGGTAGCAACGGTTGTCATGAGGTAATGGTCACCTCTCCACTTGGCTTAGTTCCGCGTGATTTAGAGGATGTTTGGCCTGCTGGATTCTATGACATCCCTGTGACAGGTGATTGGTCAGAAGATGAACTCGTGCGCATCAAGTCAATGGTTCAATCGCTTGTGACACGCCACAATTATCGATGCATCATCAACCACAGCGGGGTGCCAATCGAGATTGATGGGTACGACGTGATCGATACGCGTCAAGGCGAATCCTCAGGTTCTCGCAATGCCCTTCAACGGCTGACGGAAGCTGTTCAACATGCCAAAAAGGAACATGAGTTGCGTCGACGAAAAGGTGAATCAATCAACATGGATCGATTCAAGAGCATCTCTCGCTATCTCTACGGCCGTGACGAATGGTTGGAAGGGTGCAGAATACGAGGCAAGCCACCTCGATGGAAGATTGAAAAAAATGGAAAACAACTTGCATTGTGGTTCTTTGACCGTGCAGGTTTTTCGTTTAGTAAAGAAGCGATTCTCCCACTTCATGAACACAACATCCTCCCTGTAGTCCACCTTAAATCCGGAATTAAATGGAAGGGTGATCTCCATCTCGGCATCATAGATTCCCATGCTTCAAACATACAACGTGGACAGGACTTGATGGTCCTCCAAGACGGCAAACCCATCGGTTTGGCGAGAAGTCTTGCACCCGGATGGGAATGGTTGGGGACACCCGGTAGATTGGCAAAAATGCATCAGAAGAGATGACCTGATGAAGCGATGTGGTTAAGAAGGGTAAGCAGGTCGCAAGATTGCTCCGAGTGGTCCATATGGCACGAATGTATTCTTCTCGAAAAGGAAAAAGTGGCTCTTCGAAGCCGTTCATGACTGAGCCATCCCCATGGTCCAACACCGATGTTAAGGAGATTGAATCCTTAATTGTCAAGTACGGAAAGGAAGGCATGAGTACCTCTCAAATTGGAATTGTACTACGCGATAAGCACGCAGTTCCAAACGCTCGCCTCGTTATCGGCAAGCGTATCGGCGCTGTTCTTGCAGAGAATGACCTGGGTGGCTCTTACCCTGAGGATTTGATGAACCTCATGCGTCAAGCAGTTGCGATCATTGATCATCTCAGCACAAACAGCCGAGATCTTCACAACAAGCGTTCTCTTGAACTAACGGAAGCTAAAATTCGCCGTCTAGGAAACTACTACAGGGCAGAAGGCCGGCTTGCGGCTGACTGGAAGTACAAGCGCGACCAACTTCGCCTTATCGTTGAGTGATTGGGAGCATTCATTTGTCTCGAGGTCAAGGCCTCGTTGGGACGGCCATGAAGGACCTGCGCAAGGCTTCGTTTTTTGCACCAATTAACGGTGTTATCGAAGAAGCAGTAACCTTCCTACAATCTAAGCCATTGATGTTGATGACAACTGCAGATTTACATTCAATTCTAGCATTGGGTTTCCTTGAATCCGCTCTCCTCGACCGTGGAATCTCATACTCTCGAAGAATCCTACCTCCGAATTCACATATTCCACCTGATGAAAAAAACCTGATTCCAGAACAAGACGGTTCGAGTATTCTATTTGTAGATCCTTGGGCCCGTATTGATTCATCGCTTCCAAATGTGATGATTCTTTCCGCCCAACCTGTTGAGGTTGAGTTTAGTCATTCATCAACAAAGAGGAGGGGTCGTATCGATGTTGTACTGCAATCTTCTGCTATTGCATCTAGTCTTTCTCCAAACGGTACTCGTTCCAAACGTTGTAGGCCTTATTCCGGATGTGGGCAATGGTTGATGGAAAGCCTCGATACGACGATAGACCCTATACATACACTGATTCGTGATTTTTTGCGTGATGAAGGTTCGATACAAATTTCTGCCTTGCCTGAAGTTGAGAACCCTAGCGTCGAGATGATTCCGCTTGCATCGCAACGTCGTCTTCAGCGTCTGAAGAAACTGTGGGATGGAATGGATGCTTCCGCACGTGCTCAGGCTCTTTCGGAATACAGCCTTCCTCTGCTCTCAAGCCCAGGTATCTCCACTGCACGTCTTGAAGAACTCATTTGGAAGAGAATGCTCATTCCAAACCAATCAACAGATCTGGCTTCCATTCTTTTTCAAATCATGAAAGAGTGGCCCTCTGAATCGGATTCAGCTATCTTGCATGCAGGTCGTATGCTTGATGAACTTCTCAAAACGGGACAGTTGTTGCCATCGACGGATTGAAACATCAAGAGGTGTTGGGATTGGTATGGCGATTGAACGTTTGTTGACAGGGAGCATTCGGGAACGAGTTCAGGATTTGATGTCAACTGAGGACTTAATCATTGAATCATTTAAGGACATTGTGAAGGATGAACTGAAGGCTCACATTCGAAATAAGATAGAAGCAGACCCTGATCTTCATGCTGAAATTAAGGAAGCAGTGACGTACTATTTCCATCAAAAAGCTCGTTCTGTCTATGCTGAACTCAAAGCGACTCGAGCCGCTACACGTCTTGGACTGCGTCTTCTTCCTGATGAATTACAGGGCGAGGTTGGTGAAGCACTGATTGGATTATTTGAAAAAGAACTTGGAACTCTTCTGGATAAGGCTCTTTGATTCAAATATCCGTTTGTTGTTACCCATATCGGCGTTGGAGTTATACGCCTCTTTAATGACCGGGCTGTGTGGAGAGAATGCGTGGACGAGTCTTCATCATCTTGAGTTGCTTTATGCTCTCTCTCTTTGCTCCATATTCTCCGCTCACTACATCTGCGCAGGCTGAGAGTTCTCCTGTATGTTGTGAAGCAGCAGAAGTTGACCTTTACCTCCTGGGTGATTCCGATCTTCAATTATCCCCATTTGTAGATTTATTCTCCGAGACTTCTTCCTCACGGTCGTTTGAAACGTCTATCGCTTCATCTGAGCAGATTGGAAAGTGGGAACTTGAATCGGCTTGGCCGGGGACAGTTCCCGATGGAACATGGTCTGTTGAATTGGGGTATACTGTTTCAGATGCAGGGGGTGCAAATCTCAACGTATCTGCAACAATCACTATCGGCGGGTCTTCATTCACAGGATTCCTTGATGCGAACCAACAATTCGTTACTCAAGGAAGTGGAACCGTTACCATCGATATCCCAGTTGAAGAAGTCCAAGTGAGTGGTACATCAGAGATATCGGTTTCAATTAATGCTCGGAACATAATTTTTCAAGTGCCTGAAGTTGGTGCTAAAGTTGAATTTTTTTGGGGGAGCGAAGAGCACCCTTCTTCCTTAACAGCAGAGTTGCCAATCGTAGACCTGTCGCTTGATGAGCCGGTTGTTGAAGGTGACCTTGTCTACTTTACCGTTCGCATTGAATCACCGTTTGGCATGGAAGCTTTGGTTTTTTCAAAGTCGATTGATTTGAACGTCAACGGAGCCTTGCAAACAGGTGATCCAACAGAGGTGCTGGATGGAGATGCAATTCTTGTTATTTGGGAATGGGACGGAGCATCAGGTGGCCAAGAATCAGTCAATGTCTCAGTCTCCTATGAACTTCAGGAAGGTCTTGTGTTGACTGGCTCCTCTGATTTTGAAATTGAAACATTCGATGGCACTGGATCTGGAGGTGGATTCTATCCAGCGAATGAACCCCTCCGAACAAACGGTAAGGGGTCACCCCTTGACGTATCAATTTCAATGGAATTGGATTCCGAGGATGGAGGTCTTCGGCTTGCCCAAACCACAATCCTAACGATTGAGGGTGAGATGGCATTCTGGATTCGTTGGGGATTGGATCATCTGGGCGATGAAACCATCCCCCTTTCACCGGTGCTGAAAAATTTTGATGGAGGAAACATCAATGATGAACAACGCGGAAGTCGAGTTATCGAAAGTGCAGAAATCAGCCAGTTCGAAAATTACATGGATTCCTATTACATTACATTCTTTAGACTTGGTTTGGGTTTGGAATCGGAAGAGTTGATTGGAGACCTTTCTGATGCTCAGTCCTTTGCAATCACCCTCGATCTGATGGGTGAAGATCGTGTTCGAAACTCACCTTTGAAACTACGAATCGACTCTCTAACGCCGATTACGTCAGGTGTAAATTACCGATTATTAAACAGTGCATTCTTGAGTCCGCAACCCTCTCCTTTGTGGTCAGTTTACGATTTGTTTTTGACAATAGAATCGAGTGCAATGACTTCGTTTTCTGGACTTGATGTTAAGCAAACAGATGAACTTGAATTGACTTACATGCGGTTCCCTTGGGGTGAATCAGGGACCCTCACAGCATCTGGATTGACTCAGTCGGACAAATTCACAATCGATTCATACCCGACAACCTCGATTATTCATGCTCCTATTGGTTTGACCATTACCGTGACATTGGTCTTGGCAGGTGGTCTATGGTTGGCTTTCAGAATGGTCCGAAATCGAGTAAAATACCCTTTCATGATTGAAATGGTTCTCGTTCCTGTTGTTTTCTTACTTCATTTCTTTGCGTTTGAACCGCTTTACATTCTTGCATCGAGCGGTAGCGTTGTTTTCGTTTGGTGGGCTACTGCTCTCATATCTCCCAAAACAGCTCGGAGTACAGCAGATCAATCCAAGCCTCAAGTTATGCTTGCAAACTTCCCGACAATCGCTTGCCCTCAATGCCAAACGTCGAATCCTGTAACCTCGGATCTGCGTCCGATTCGAATTCAATGCACGGGTTGTGACCGAATCATCAAGATTGTAGCGTAATGTCAAAACCCTCTTGAACGGTCACCTCCAGCAAGACCCATGAGCGACACAGTTGCAGATTTGGAACTCGATGATGAGCACGTTACTATTGGATTGGACGATACCTTAGTCGAGGGATGCAAACGACTTGTAAGCATCCCCTCTGGAATTCTTGTTGTGCTTGATGACGAAGACCAAGTAAAGGGTGTCATTGGGCAGCGTCAAATGTTGAAAGCCATCGGAAACGGTGTTGATGTGAATGAAACAACATGCAAGGAAGTCATGGAGATGGATGTTCTGAAAGTAGCCTTATCCTACTCAATTGCAGATGTGATCAAATCCGTTAACGAGCGAATGCCACAAGCAGTTGTTGCAGTTGATGATTCAGGAGCCTTTGAGGGCTATTTCTCTCCAGATGATTATCGACAGGCACAATCAATCCTATCGGCGAATCCATCACTTTCATCGCTTTGAGAAATGTGATTCGAATTCTTACTCGTGCATCAGTAAGTATCCTTTTGCGGTTGAAATCGCATAACCGATTCGTTCCAATTGTACTATCGTTCCGATAGGATAGTTGTTGGTTTCAATGCGTCCAGAAATGAATTTCAACTCTTCTTGGTCTGGAATAATAAGGGTTGATTCTTCCGAAGTTGTCGAAGAAACCCAATGGATAATTGGACGTTTATCAGTCCGTTCAACTGAACCTAACACTCCATTTTCCTCAAGATTAGCAAATTCCTTCAATCGATAGGTATCTACCGCATCATCTTGCTCGATAAAAATACTTGATTG
>CENG01043867.1_pt1 | contig 30041 bp, 31 predicted proteins | sample 530131 | NCBI WGS metagenome assembly CENG01 (sample SAMEA2591057, study PRJEB7988) | marine metagenome | biome: marine biome (ENVO:00000447); feature: surface water (ENVO:00002042) layer; material: saline water (ENVO:00002010), including plankton (ENVO:xxxxxxxx) | depth 5 m
TAGCCTTGTTCTCTTCCTTTTTCTATTAATTCGGCAATTCTTGAGCCTTTTTGATTTAATTTATCCACTGATGTTATACCTCTGTTTTGTCCCCTCTATCTATGGCTTCATTTGTAAAAATCAATCTATTTTGAGCTTAAATTTTTAATTAGCGAAGCTTCTTCCTGCGACATTTTATCTTTTTTTAGAATAATTTGTTGTAATTCTCTTTTTTCTGCAGATGTTAGCTCTTGCATATTGTACTTTTCTTTTAAAATTTCTTCTCTTTCTGATCCAGCTTGTGAAATAAAATCAATACAATCTTTTAACATACCATCAGCATCTGCTTCTGAAAGCTTAATTTCTGAGACTAGAGCCTCGCCAAAAATATTCTTAACTTTTTCATTTTCTATTCGCTCCATAAGAATAGATGCAGTCATATCAGGATTCTCTAAATATGCATCTTTTATAATTTTTAAAAAAGAATACTTTGAATCAGGCTTTATTTGATGAAATGCCACACTATTAGCGAGCTTTGGATGTTGAATTAAAGAAATAAATATTCCTAAAATTGATTTTCTTATTACAGAAGATGATCTTGGTTTTACCTCCTCTTTGGTATTTTTCTTTGCAGTGGAGTAGCTTTTATCCCCTTTTACAAGTTTTGCAAAATCAAGATCACAAATATTTGATACTTCATTTATGTATGCTTGCTTTAAAGTATCGTTAGTAATTTTACTAACCAATGGTAATGCAAATCTGGCCACCATTGACCTACCCTCAACACTTGATAGATCGTCTTGGCTCTTAATTGTTTCTAAAAAATAATCAGAAAATGTTTTTGAGTTTTTAGCTAAATTTAAGAATGCCTCTTTACCATTTTTTGTTACATAGCTATCAGGGTCTTCTCCTGATTTAAGAAAAATAAAGTTTATTCTTGTATCCTCTCTAATGAGTGGTAATGCATTTTCAACTGCTCTCCATGATGCCTTTTGACCAGCCTCATCACCGTCAAATACTATAAATATAGAATTTGTGTAGCCTAAAATCTTTCTAAATTGTTCTTGTGTAAATGCTGTTCCGCTTGATGCAACAGCATTTTTTATACCTGACTGAAATAAACCAATAACATCCATATATCCTTCAACAAGAAAAATAGATTCTGGTCTTTTATTAATTTGTCTTGTTTCATACAGCCCATAAAGCTCGTACTTCTTTTTATAAGTTTTTGTCTCAGGTGAATTAAGATATTTTGCTTGATCTTTTTTATCATCTATCAATCTTCCACCAAAAGCGATGCATTCTCCTTTGATATTTTTAATTGGAAACATCAATCGATCTCTAAATCTATCATAAGACTCACCAGAGTCATTTTTACCAAATAAACCCGACTCATCCAGATCTGAAATATCAAATTTTGAAGAAAGTTTTTCGTAAAGATTTGGTTTTGAATTAGTTGAATACCCTAAAGAAAAAAACTTAGCTACCTCTCCTGAAATACCTCTATTTTTAAGATATTCAACAGCTTTTTTTCCTTTTTCAGATTTTAATTGATCATAAAATACGTCTGACGCACTATTATTAATCTCTGTTGCATTTGTAGTATCAATTGGACTTTCATATTTTGGAACTTCCATTCCAGCTTGTGTGGCTAATTGCTCTATGGCCTCCATAAAGTCTAAGCCATCATGTTTTCTTAAAAAATGAATTGCATTACCAGATTCTTTGCAACCAAAACAATGAAAAGTGCCAGTCTCTTCATACACTTTAAATGATGCAGTTCTTTCTTCTCCAGATCCATGAAAGGGACATTTTGCCCAGTAAGCCCCACCTTTCCTTTCAAGATTAATTCTTCTACCAATTACGTCTACAATATTTACATTCGCAAGAAGTCTATCTATAAATGTGTTGGAAATAGACAACTTTATTTACTCCTCTCAATCCAATTATCAATCAATATTTTTGCAGCATGCGCATCTACTTCTGAAACCTTGCTTTCTCCAAGTATTTCTTTTGCTTCAAAAGTTGTAAGCCTCTCATCAATATATTCACATTTTGTATTTGATATCTTTTGAAGTTTCTTAAAGAAATTATCCACTTTTTTCATAATTTCACTTTCTGTTCCATCCATATTTATTGGCTTGCCAATAAGAATTAAATCTGGCTTCCACTCATCTATAAGCATTCTTATTTCATTCCAGTTTGTTTTTTCATGATCGTTATAAATTATCTGAAGTGGAGATGAAGTATAAGTTTCGGTTTGCCCCACAGCAACTCCAATTTTTTTAGTTCCATAATCAAAAGCTACTATCTGCATTTTATAATCTGCTTGAGAAGTTCCAGTCTCGTACTATCTCTATAAAACTGTAATCATTTGTCATAGCGCCATTGAATGGAGCAAAAGGTGCAGATTCATTCAAAATTTGAATAGCCATGTTGTCAATAATGGCACTTCCAGATGATTTTAATATGTCAGACTTAATTAAATTTCCTTTTTTATCAATTGTTGCCATCACCTGAACCGTACCTTGATAGTCTTTATTATTTTCTTGAATAATTTTGTCGCCAATGGTCTCTATTTTTCTTTGCCATATATTTAGATACATAGCCTCATCTGAATTAACAACTGAATTAGCCTCAAGCTTCTTTACTTTGAATGTTTGAAAGTTACCATCTTGTGGTTTTGATAAAATAGCACTGTCTATAATGTCATCATTTGAGGTTTTTAGGTCAGAGCTACTAGACATAGAACCATAAATATCTTTATTAGAGTTAGCGAATTTAACATTAATCACAGGAGAGTCCTGAAAAATAGGTAGTTTGTAATACGTTGTGATTGTTACTCCAAATATGACAAGCAAGTGGAGAGCAACTGACAACACAAATGATTTATTAAATGTTAAAGATCTTTTGCTAATTTTTTGAGTTGAGCCTATTGCAGTCATAAACCTTTAAAATACTCATCTATTGGGTTCATTCCAGATTGCTCCAAAATCTGTCTAGCGCAAGTTGGACTTGTTACATTTATTTCAGTTAGGTACTTGCCAATAATATCAATCCCAGCAAAATTAATTCCTTTTTGCATAAGATAATTACCAATCTCGGTTCCTAACTTATGCTGAAAATCTGATATATCCATAACAACACCTTTCCCTCCAGCGGCTAGGTTTCCTTTAAAACTATTACCTTGAGGAATTCTTGCTAAGGTTTTAGGAAATGGTATGCCATTTATAATCAATACTCTGATATCTCCCTCATAAATTTCTTCAATAAATTCTTGTACGATGATATGAGTTCTTTCATTACTTGTCATATCTTCAAGAATTTTTATTTCTTCTGCTTCTAGTTTTTCTATCTTGTAAATTGACTGCCCTCCCATGCCATCGAGGGGCTTAATTACGACTGACTGCTTATTGCTTAGAAATAAATCTATTTTTTTTATTTTGCTAGTTATTAATGTTTCAGGAATGTATTGAGCAAAATGTAAAGCAAATATTTTTTCATTGAACTCTTTAATTGCCAATGGATTGTTATAAACAATAGTCCCTTGAGATTCAGCAAGCCCTAAAAAATGAAGTGTATTGATGTAGTTCTCATCTACAGGTGGATCTTTTCTCATAAAACAATACTTAAACTCACTCAAATTAATTTCTGAACAAAGATTAGATTTTATTTTTGTTGTATCTGCTGCTGTAATTTTTTTAGGAGATACTTTTACAAGAGTGTTTTCTATATATAAATCATCCATTTCACATTGATAAACATCGAAACCCAGATTCAAAGATTCTTCCATCATCAATACCGATGTGTCTTTCTTTAAATTTAATGTTTCCAATATATCGGTTACATATAGAATTTTTTTATTCATTTATTAATTTTACCAAACTGATTTTGTATTATTGCTGAAACTACAATAGGTGCTGTTTCAGAACGTAGGATATTTTTTCCTAAATACCTTATATCAACTTCATTACTTTCAAGGACACCCAATTCATTTTTAGAAAATCCTGATTCAGGTCCTGTCACAATAGTAACTGATGAATGTTGCGAAATTTCTTCTTGAGTAAAATAATTTGATGCATCAGTATCAAAAGCAAAGATTTGATCGTCTTTGAGTGTTTCGATCGCGCTTTCTAAGCTGTCATAACTTGTAATTGAAGGTAAAAAATTGTTCCCGCATTGCTTACATACACTTATTACGATTTCTTTAGATTTTTCTACGAAATTAAAGATATCTTTTTTTGCAACACTTTGATCTATATTATCTGGTTTATACACCAGAAAACTTTCCACGCCAATTTCTGACATCTTTTGAAGCATAAAATTAAAGTTATTTTTTTTTATAATTGGAATTATTGCCTTTAATTGCGCATTTGACTTAGTATCCGATCTAATATCCTCAGTTCTTTCTACAGAACATAATTTATTGGTAAGTTTTATAACAATACATTTTGCTACATCGCCCATACCATTAAATACCTCAACTACATCATTTTCTTTGATTCTCAACGCTTTAATTAAATGGCGTGATTGAGGCTCATCTAAATCAAACTGCTTATTAGGTCCTGACAAGGATTTACAATATACTCTATGAATTCTCACTTGATTATTATAGCTATAGCTTGAAAATAAATGTCAGAGATTGAATTAATATTTATTCGCCACGGCGAGGCTGCGAATGCATGGGGTGCTCACAAAGATCCTGGACTTAGCCCTAATGGCCTCAAACAAGCCCAATCAATTATAGAAAATACTGAACTTCAAAAGCTTGAAAAATTTGATTTTATATCTAGTCCAAAAGCTAGAGCTATTGAGACTTCGCAACCAATAGCAAATACATTTCAAAAAAAAGTTTTAATTGATGAAACATTTAATGAGATACCATCAAAAGGTATAGCAAATGAAATGAAACAAGACTGGTTAAAAAGAATAATTAAAATGGATAAGAAAATTCTTCCTAGCGAAATAAAAAAATGGGATGAAGAAATATATAAACGAGTTATTTCATTCCAAAATAATTCAATTATTTTTTGTCATTTTATGGTGATCAATTCTATCTTAAGCAATATTACTAAATCAGATACAATCTTATATTTTCATCCTGATTATGTGTCAATTACAAAGATACTTATAGAAAATTCTCAGGTTACATCGTTTCAGACTCCTGATAGCAAAAAAACTTACGTGAATCTTTAAAAAAGTATTGAGCAATTTTTAAACAAATGTAAACTAATTAGTTCTTGAAATTAAATCGTATCTAATTTGAAAAGTAAGAAAAAATCTTTTGATAGTTATTCAAAAAAACCTCTTAAAGATGAGGTAAGGAAATCAATGAATAGGTATTTTAATCAGCTTGATCAAAAAAATACTCCTATTGATGTATATCAGCTCGTATTAAATGAAGTTGAGCCACCTCTTATTAATGCAGTAATGAAATTTTCAAATAATAATCAATCAAAAGCAGCAAGAATTCTTGGTCTCAATAGAACTACGTTAAGAACTAAGCTAAAAAAATATAATATTTCAAAATGAGCTCTATTAAGCCTAAGACTGCTCTTATTAGTTTGTCAGATAAGTCTAATCTCGAAGTATTAGTAAGTTTTCTTATTTCTCAAAACGTAAAAATTTTATCAACCGGTGGCACTTATAAAGCCATTCAGAAAATTACTGAAAAAGTCATAGAGGTTGCAGACTTTACAGGCTTTGAAGAAATGATGGATGGAAGAGTTAAAACGCTTCATCCAAAAATCCATGCAGGGATATTAGCCAGGCGCGATTTTGATATGGAAGTTTTACTAGAAAGAGGATACGAGCCAATTGATTTAGTAATTGTTAATTTGTATCCATTCCAAGAAACTATTTCATCTGAGTGTACTTTTGAAGAAGCAATAGAAAATATAGACATAGGTGGACCAACGATGATAAGAGCAGCAGCAAAAAACTTTAAGGACGTCGCGGTTGTGTCCGATCCTGAAGACTATGATCAATTAATTGAGGAATGGGCTAATGAAGATGGGATTAGTTTAAAAACTAGAAAAATATTCGCACAAAAAGTATTTAAAACTATGGCTAACTACAACGATGCTATTGCCAGATATATGATGGATGAAAATCCATCAGAGATGCCAGATTATAAATTCGATAGTAGTACTAAACTGAGATATGGAGAAAACCCTCATCAATCAGCATCATTGCTAACTTTTTCAAATCTTAAGCAAAAAAATATAGCTAATGCAGAAATTATTCAAGGCAAAGAGCTATCATATAACAATATTGTTGACGCGGACGCGGCATGGGAATGTGTTAAAGAATTTGATAATCCTGCCTGTGTAATCGTAAAACACGCTAATCCATGCGGAGTTGCTGAGAGTACCGATGTTTTTGAATCATACGATCTTGCTTTTAGAACTGATCCAACCTCAGCATTTGGAGGTATTATTGCCTTTAATAAAAAACTTGATACGAAAACAGCAATTGAAATTAATAAAAGGCAGTTTGTTGAGCTAATTATTGCTACTGATTTTGAAGAAAGTGCTTTAAAAGAATTATCTTCTAAAAAAAATATTAGAGTACTAAAGGCAGATATAGACATCGACAACCACTATCCAGGAGTCATTAAAAAAGTATCAGGTGGGATTTTGATACAGGATGATGATCATAAAAAAATCAGTATGAATGATTTGAAATGTGTGACAAAAAGAGAGCCCTCAATGGATGAAATAAATGACTTACTTTTTGCTTGGAAAGTTGCAAAGTTTGTTAAAAGTAATGCTATAGTTTATGTGAAAAACCAACAAACAATAGGAATCGGAGCTGGACAAATGAGCAGAGTCATAAGTGCAGAAATTGCAAATTTAAAAGCAAAAGAAGAAGGCTTAGACGTAATAAATGCCTCTATGGCATCGGATGCTTTTTTTCCTTTTAGAGACGGAATAGATAAAGCTGCATTGAGTGGTATTTCGTCAATAATTCAGCCTGGTGGATCTATAAAAGATGAAGAAGTAATTGAAGCAGCTGATGAACATAATATTGCAATGATGTTCACAGGCATAAGACATTTTAGACACTAATGAAAGTACTAGTAATTGGATCAGGTGGAAGAGAACATGCTCTTGCTTGGAAAGCAGCTCAAGACGAAAGTGTTGAGCACGTTTTTGTTGCTCCTGGAAATGCAGGTACTTCCATGGAAGATAAAGTCTCAAATATTCCACTTGATATCAACAAATTTGAATCAATAAAAAACTTTTGTAAAAACAAAAACATAGAACTTGTGATAATTGGTCCTGAGAAACCCCTGGTTGATGGGCTCTCAGATTACTTGGAAGAAAATGGAATTAAGTCTTTTGGTCCATCAAAGTATGCATCTCAACTTGAAGGGTCTAAGACATTTTCCAAAAACTTCTTTATTAAACATGGTATTCCAACTGCTCAATATGCATCTTTTAGTAATTTTTATGATGCTGTTAGTCATTTAAAGAAAATTGAGTATCCAACTGTTGTAAAAGCAGATGGACTGGCTTCCGGGAAAGGTGTAATCATTTGTGAGAATCGATCAGATGCTAAAAAAGCACTTAAAAGTATGTTTAAGGAAAAGGCATTTGGTAGAGCAGGAAGAAGAGTAGTTATCGAAGATTTTCTTGAAGGCGAAGAAGCTTCGTTCATTGCTGTTGTAAGTAAAGACAAAGTTCTGCCTTTGGTTACCAGTCAAGACCATAAACCTGTTGGTGAAGGAGATGTTGGATTAAATACTGGTGGAATGGGTGCATATTCACCAGCTCCAATAGTTTCGGAAGAGCTTAATAAAAAGATTATGGATGAAGTTATGTATCCAACAATCAATGGGTTAATAAAAGAAGGTCATCCCTATCTTGGGTTTTTATATGCTGGTTTGATGATCAAGGATAATGAAATTAAAGTTCTTGAATTTAACTGCAGATTTGGAGATCCTGAAACTCAACCAATTATGATTAGGCTCAAGTCTAGTTTAGTTGAGCTTTGTCTTTCAGCTATTAACGATAATTTAGATGCTCATAATATTGATTGGAGTAATAAGCACTCATGCGGAGTTGTTATTGCTTCTGATGGATATCCTGAAGCATATGAATCAAATAAAGAGGTATCATTTGATAACAATGATGATCCAGAAGCTAAATTATTTCATGCTGGAACCAAATTACAAGACGATAAAGTTGTTACCAGTGGAGGTAGAGTCTTCTGCGCCACAGCTTTAGGAGCTGATTTGAAAGAGGCTCAAGAAAAAGCATATAATCTTGTCAAAAAAGTAGATTTCGATGGGGCATTCTACAGAAAAGATATTGGTTTTAAGGGTATTAAATGAGTATTTTTAACAACATAGTAACTGAACTTGATATAGCTTTAAGGACTCTTTCTGATAAAAAAAGTGGTACTGATAGGAGATATCCACCGGATCCAAAAGAAAAAAATACTGAAGAGCTTTCAAATAAAGAAAAAGATCTTTCAATCCAAATGATGCGTATTAACCATGCTGGAGAAGTTGCAGCTCAAGCACTTTATAGAGGCCAGGCTTTTGTTTGTAAAGATCCTAAAATTAAAGAGCACTTAATACAGGCTGGTGATGAAGAAACAGATCATTTAGTCTGGTGTAAGAAAAGACTAGATGAACTTGGCGGCAAAAGTTCATTATTAAACCCTCTTTGGTATGCGGGTTCATTTGCAATAGGTGCTATTTTTGGTTCCATGGGAGAAAAAACAAGTTTGGGCTTTGTGGAGGAAACTGAAAAACAAGTTGTAATCCATCTTCAAAAACATCTAGATAAAATTTCACAAAAGGATAAAGAAACCATTGAAATACTAAAGACCATGCAAGCCGATGAAGATCTCCATGCAGGCCAAGCTAATGAATCTGGGGCTGAAGAGTTAGAGTCACCAACAAAAAAAGTTATGGAAGTTACAGCTAAAATTATGACTTCTTCAAGCGCATATGTATGATTCGATCTCTTCTATTAATTTGTCTTCTTAGTTTAAATTTATCTGCTGAAAATAATGAAGAAACATTAAAAGATAGCCTATTGAAATTTTGGGAAGCAAGGAATGCTCGAGATTTTGAAACTATTTTTTTTTACGAGAGCAAAATTGGGGCTATTACTGGCTCCTCATCTGAGAATCATTTTTATGAAGATCCTCCCCCTGACTTCGAATCGGTTGTAGACTTCTACTCAAGGGTTGAATCAAATGTTACTCCCTCGAATATTAGAATTATTAAACTATCTGAAAATGTATATTTAACTTTATATTATCTAAGTGGTAGTTATAAATATTCATCCAACGAAGTAAACGATAAGTATCAAGCGAGAGTTTCAAATATATGGTTGTATGAAGATGGGGGTTTCAAACTTTACTATAAAAACTTTAGTAATCTAAAAAAAGATCTTAAGCCAATGGATATTATTGCCTATCCAATGGATTAAAACCTCTATTGGTATATTATTGACTTGATATGACTAGCCCTGGAACACATCAAAAAAAATCAAACATGCAAAAAGTAGCTTTGACCGCGCTTGCTGGGACTAGTATCGAATGGTACGATTTTTTCTTATATGGAGCTGCAGCAGCCTTAGTATTTCCAACAGCTTTTTTTGGTGAAGTGCCTGAATCTACTGCTCTTATACTATCGCTCTTGACCTTTGCAGCAGGTTTTATTGCAAGACCAATCGGCGGAATTATTTTTGGACACTTTGGCGATAAAGTGGGTAGAAAGAAAACTCTTGTGGCAGCATTAATGTTAATGGGAATTGCATCAACTCTAATAGGCTTGCTACCTACTTATGCAATGATTGGTGTTACAGCACCAATACTCTTAACGACATTGAGATTTGCTCAAGGCCTTGCGATTGGAGGTCAATGGGGCGGAGCCATGCTTTTGGTAACTGAGAGTGCTCCCTCAAATAAACGCGGATACTATGGTGCATATGCTCAAGCCGGAGCACCTATTGGAGTTATTCTTGCAAACCTAGCCTTTATTTCAACAAGCGCTCTTTTATCTGATGATGCATTTATGTCATGGGGGTGGAGAATACCATTTTTGGCAAGCGCAATATTGATTGGAATAAGTATGTATATTCAATTAACAATGGAGGATACAAAAGCATTCAAAGAGCTGCAAAATCTAAGAGCATCACAAGATCAAGTTTCTAATAAAGTAGTACAAAAATCTCCAGTCCTTGAAGCTCTAATTAAATACCCAAAGAGAATTGCTCTGGCAGCAGGTGCATTTTTATCAATACAAGTAACGTTCTATATTCTTGTAGCTTTTTTACTTGCTTACGGAGTAAAAAGTGCTGACATGACTCGAAACGATATGCTTTCAGCCGTGCTAATAGGTTCTGCTGTTATGGTTCCAGTTCAATTCATGTTTTCTTCTTATTCAGATAGAAATGGAAGGAAGGGAATATTTATGACAGGTGCCATTCTTACTGCCATTTGGGCATTTGTAATTTTTCCTCTTGTAGATACAGGTAATTTTTGGTTAATAGTAATTGCTGTATCTATTGGATTATCATTTCTTGCAATGATGTATGGCCCTCAAGCTGCTTTTTTTACTGAGTTATTTTCTACAGAAGTAAGGTATTCAGGAGCCACTCTAGGATATCAACTTGGTGCAATTGCAGGAGGAGCGTTTGCCCCAACTATTGCTGCAAAATTATGGACAGATTTTGATATAGTTTGGGTATCTGTATATATTGCTTTTGCTTCGATTCTAACCCTACTTTCAGTAATGGCATTAACGGAAACCTATGATAAGGATCTAAATTAATATGAAAAATATATTCATATTTCTCTGTATTTCTTTTTGTATAAATACTATTGCTCATGAAAAATCGAGTGCTGAAGAGTTTACAAAAGAAATGGCCCACCTCCCAACACCACTTCCTGATCGAGTTGTTTTAACTTGGAACGATAATCCTGCAACAACTCAGTCGGTAAACTGGCGTACGGACGTATCTGTTCAGAAAGGTTTTGCTCAGTTAGCAGTAGCCAATGCAAATGGAAGGACTTTAAAACCTAAAAAATTTGATGCTGAAACATCATACTTTAGAAGTGATATTAACGAAGCGCACTACCATAGTGTTACTTTTAAGAATCTTGAAGAAGACACGCTATATACGTATCGTGTTGGCGATGGTGTTAATTGGACAGAGTATTATCATTTTAGAACTGCAAGTTCTAAAGAAAAGCCTTTTAGTTTTATTTATTTTGGAGATGCTCAAAACGAAGTTAAAACTCATTGGTCAAGAGTTTTTAGAGAAGCTTTTCGTGACGCACCTCGAGCTGCATTCACACTCCACGCTGGAGACATGGTTGATGAGCATGATATGGACTCTCAATGGGGTGAATGGCATCAAGGTCCAGATTGGGTAAATGGAACTATTCCAGTAATAGCAACACCTGGAAACCATGAATATCATTCAGATTCAGATGCAAAACGAATTTGGAAAACAAAAGCTGGAAGAAATATAAATATAGATATTGTTTCGTATAAAAATGATTCTCCTTCAACATTTGAAGTTCAAGTTAAGAATTCTGATGATCAAAAAGGAATTATTAAAATAACTAATTCTGGAAAAATAGTTGCTGCTGATGAAGGTATTGAAATAATTACTGGTTTTCTAAAAAAAGATCTCATTAATAAATCTATCTTTGGAGGCAAGGCGCCACTTTATGATCGTATAAGAAATAAAACTCAGACCAAAAATATCAGTAGTCACTGGAGACCTCAATTTTCATTTCCAATTCAAGATGTACCTGATGATCGTTTAATGGAAACTGTATATTACATAGATTACCAAGGGGTGCGCTTCATTTCCTTAGACTCAAACATTGAAACAAAAAAACAAGTTCCGTGGTTAAGAAAGACGCTTGAAGATAATCCCAATCGTTGGACTGTTATGACTTTTCATCACCCAATATATTCGCCAGCTTCAAATAGAGACAATAAAGAAATCCGCGAACAATGGAAACCTCTATTAGATGAATTCAAGGTTGATTTAGTTTTAAGCGGTCACGATCATACATACTCTAGAACTGGTCTTGTTGATTTAAAGGGGATAAAAAATATCCCAACCGGCTATCAACAAGCCTACGATCCTGAAATTGGTACTGTGCATGTAGTATCTGTAAGTGGTCCTAAAATGTATAAGATTACTAAAGGTGCCTACGCAAAGAAACTAGGTGAAAATACCCAGCTATACCAAATAGTTGATATTGATGGAAATAAATTAAGATTTCGTGCTTATGATGCAACTGGAAAGTTGTATGACGAGTTTTTAATACAAAAACAGATAGGAAAACCCAATCTTTTATTAGAAAAGTAATCTAAGATATCTCAATTACTTCCATTTAATATTACATCCCATTGATGGGAATTGCTCAGAGCTTATTGGTAAATGATTGAGTAAATTATCTAAAGCGCTTCTTAAATCTTCACCAGATATTTGAATATCTGAATTTGGGGAGCTTTTATCTAGCCTTCCTCTGTAAACAAGCTTTTTATTAGAATCAAAAAGATAAAATTCTGGAGTACATTCTGCTTTATAAGCTTTTGCAATCATTTGACTTTCATCAAAGAGGTATGGAAAAGATAGATCAAGCTTCTCCCATAAATCACGCATTTCTTTTGGCCCGTCCTGGGGATAGTTCTCTATATCATTGGAACTAATTGCAACCATATTAATTTGCTCTTTGTAGTCTAGAGAAATTTGTTGTATTTCAGAATGGTAATGAATGACGTATGGACAGTGATTACATATAAACATAACTAATGATGGTTTAGAGTTATCGAGCTCATCTGATGAAAAATTTTTCCTTGTAGCTGTATTTGAAAGATCAAATGGAATTAGCTCTGTTCCTAATGCGAGCATACTTGAATAGGTTAACGACATAATAATATTATAGGCTCATTTGCTGCCACTTAACTGGCACACCCTCGACTTTATATCTATTTGATTCTTCTCGAAGTTTTTCATATTCGGTTTTAGAAGAATAGACTGTAACTATTAATGCGTTTTCTTTATTTGCGGTAATTCTGAGCACTCTCCCCATTCTTTGAATTCTTTGTCTTTTAGAGGACGATGCACTGAGTATCATTGCTCCATCAGCCTCTGGCATGTCGAATCCTTCGTCTAAAGCAGTACAACTGACTAGAACATTTAGTTTTCCACTTTTAAAAGCTTCTAAATTTTCTTGCCTCTCTTCGTCATTAAGATCAGTATTATATATACCTGATTTGAACCCCTTCTTGTTGATTATTTGGTTAAACTCTTTAGCCTGCTTTTTATTTTCTGTAAAAACTATCCAACTATCTCTTTTGTATTTTTGAATGAGTTCAACGCCATAGGGAATTCTATTTTTTGAATTCTTAACCAACCTTGCTCTATTAAATATAAGCATTTTTAAAGGGTAATCATTCATGTCTTGGCCGCCAATTGTTGCTGCTCGTCTCTGAATGCTTTTGGTAAATTTCTTATATTTTTCTTCCTCATTAGGCAATAATGCAGCATAACCATATAAGAGTTTAAAATTGACTATTACTTCGTCTTCCCTAGCATCTATATAGTCATAATCAAAGATTATGTCACCAAGGATTTTTTTAATGATGATATAAAAGTTATCGTCATAGTCTCTCTCAGGAGTAGCAGATAAACCTAAAGTTGCGTGCCAGTCATTTGTTAGCATTTCACCTCTTTTTTCTGTCCCAATCTTATGACACTCATCAACAATTAAGAGTGTATTTTCTGGGTTGATTTCGTTGAGGATATTTTTCAATGAGTCTATTGTTGTTATGCAAATCTTAGAAATGGAATCTGTTTTTTCGCCCCCACCATTTAGAGATATTTGTTTATCATCAAAATTTTGCGCAATGCTTTCATACCACTGGTCTAGTAAGGCAATAGAGGGTACAACAATCAAGATTGATTTGTTTGGATCCTCGCTTAAATACTTTTTAAGGCAATGGATAGCAAAGAAAGTCTTACCTCCACCTGTAACAACTTTAATGATGCCTCTTTTATTTGCCCACCATAAAGGAAAAGCTTTCTCTTGCCATTCCCTAAGTTGCAAAGAAATCTCCTTTCATCAAGCTTTCGCCAATCAAAAATACATTAATATTGTTTTCTTTTAACATGTCTATGTCTTTGCGGGACTTGATACCAGATTCAGATACAAAAACATTGTCCTGCTTAAATTCGTTTCGAAGTAAAATTGAATTATTAATATCCACTTCAAATGTTTTTAAATCTCTATTATTCACTCCAATAATTGCTTTAGAAAAAATTTCTACTCTTGATAGCTCATCTTTATCATGTATTTCAATGATGTAATCTAAACCAAGTTGATCTGCAATATTAGTAAAGTTTTGTAATTGTTCATCACTTAAGATAGCCGCAATTAATAAAATACAATCAGCACCAATTAACTTTGACTCATAAATTTGAAATGCATCAATAATAAAATCTTTTCTTAAGATTGGCAGATCAGAAACTTTCTTAACATTGACTAAATGGCTAATACTACCTAAAAAATAATCTTCTTCAGTTAAAATTGATAATGCTGCTGCTCCAAATGATTCATATTCTTTTGCCTTTGATACAGGATCAAAATCTTCACTTATTATTCCTGCGCTTGGTGATGCCTTTTTAATCTCAGCAATTATTGCTTCATCTTTATTTAACAAGCTTTTTTTAAAATTACTTTCTTCCATCCATTTGTTATCTATTTTTGAAAGAAGTTCTTCGATATCTATCTCAGATTTTTTAATTTCTAGCTTTGATTTAGTATTTGCTACTATTTCATCAAGTATATTCATAATTGATTTGAAGCCTCTACATAAGATTCTAATTTATTAGCTGCATTTCCATTTCTCATAAGCTCAAAAGACAGCTCAACGCCATCATTTATTGAGTTAACAATATCAGCTATGTATAGGGCTGCGCCACTATTTAGCGCAATCATATCTTGAACTGGAGAATTTTTTCCTGAGAAAGCATCTTTTACCAGCATTAAACTCTCCCTTGGAGAAATTGCACTAATCATATCAAATGATGCTGTCTTTAATCCAAATTCTTTTGGAGATATTACGTATTCAGATATCTCATTATTCTTTAACTCAGATACATGCGTATCTCCAGTAATTGTTATCTCATCAAGTCCGTCACTCCCGTGAACTACTAACACATGATCCATGTAAAGACTTTTGGAAACTTTACAAAAAGTTTGAAGCAATTTTTTATTATATACACCTATTATTTGTCTCTTCGCACTGCAAGGATTTGTGTGAGGACCAAGAAGATTAAAAATAGTTTTGTCATTTATTTTTTGTCTAGCAGGCATAACATACTTCATAGCTTCGTGATGCAGTGGCGCAAATAAAAATACAAACCCTACTTGTTTAAAAATATATTCAAGCCTATCTCTGTCATGGCCTATATCAGCTCCAGCTTCAGTTAAAAAATCAGCGCTGCCTGATTTACTTGATATAGCCTTGTTACCATGTTTTGTTATTTTTGCACCGCCAGCTGCAGCAACGAAAGAAGAAGCTGTGGAACAATTAAAAGTATGTAATCCCGTGCCTCCAGTTCCGCATGTATCAATATTTGTTCCGTCTCCAATATCAAATTTTAGGGATTTCTGCTGCATAACTAATGCCGCACCGGTTATTTCATCTTCAGATATGCCTTTTTTGTTTAGCTCCAATAAAAATTGTTCGATTTCAGAATTTCCTGCTTTGCCAGACATAATTTTATTAATTGCAGCCTGCATCTCATCTATTGATAAATCTTTATTGCTTTGAATTACTTTTATATATTCGTTCATTAAGTTTTTAAAAAGTTCTCGATTAATTTTTTTCCATTTTTAGTATCAATTGATTCAGGATGAAATTGCACACCATAAATTGGTCTACTTTTGTGCTCTATAGACATTATTGTACTTTTATCATCCACCAGAGTTGAGGTTACTTTAAGCTCATTGGGAAGTGAATTCATCTCAATAATTAAACTATGGTATCTAACAACTTTATACGGACTTTCAATTCCTTGAAAAAGCGATGAAGAATCGTGCATTATTTTAGAAGATTTACCATGATTAATATCTGGTGCTTTTATTATTCTTCCGCCAAAGGCTGATCCAATTGCTTGATGGCCAAGACATACTCCAAGCAAAGGAACATTTGATAATCTAATTAATTCTTCGGATATTCCAGCTTCTTTAGGTGTGCATGGGCCTGGTGATATTATAATTTTTTCTGGATCCATATCTAAAACTTCTGAAACTGATAATTCATCATTTCGAAAAATTTTTATATCAGACTCAAACTCACCTATATAGTGAACAAGGTTATATGTAAAGCTATCATAGTTATCTATAACAACTATCATGAGATCATCTCCATAGCATCGGCAAAAACCTTGGATTTCTGAACGCATTCACGCCATTCACTCTCAGGATCTGAATCGGCGACAATTCCTGCTCCTGCTCCAACATGAATTAAGCCATCTTTTATTACAGCCGTTCTTATGGCAATAGCGGTATCTATATTTCCATTCCATGATATATGTCCTATCGCACCACCATATATTCCTCTAGAGCTTGGCTCTAATTCATTGATTATTTCCATAGCTCGAATTTTTGGTGCGCCAGATAGAGTCCCTGCTGGCAAGGTTTCTTTTAAAGCATCTATCGCACTAAGACCTTTTAATAGCTTGCCAACCACATTAGAAACTATGTGCATCACATGTGAATATTTTTCTATCACCATTTTCTCGGTCACTTTTACACTGCCTATCTCAGAAACCTTACCAACATCATTTCTTCCCAAATCAATCAACATCAAATGCTCTGCTAATTCTTTAGGGTCTGATAGCAATTCTTTTACATTTTCTTCATCCTCAATCTTGTCAGCGCCCCTTTTTCTAGTTCCAGCAATTGGTCTCAATGTGACATCATTTTCTTCAAGTCTTACTAAAATCTCTGGAGAGGCTCCTATAACTTTGCATTCATTCAAATTTAAATAATACATATAAGGTGACGGATTTAATTTTCGCAATGCTGAATATAAATAAAATGGATCGCTATCAAATGGTGATGAAAAATCTTGGGCAAGAACTACTTGCATTACATCACCCTCTTTTATGTAATTTTTAATAGTTTTAACACTTTGTATATAACTATCTTTAGAAAAATTTGATTGGAATTTATGAGCTCCTGTTATATTTTTATATTTGGGTTCTGCATAATTCTTATTTTGATCTATATCCTCTTGAATGTCTTCAACATAGCTTAGGGCTTCTTCATAGGAGCAATTTGAGGGATCCGAATTATAAATCGCATACTTTTTTTGATTAAAATTATCAAAAATTATTAGCTTGTTTGCTTTTAGCAAATATATGTCAGGCATGTGTTCTTTGAACTTAGACGATTTATCTTTAAGGTCCTTTATTCTTTTTTCTGCATACTTCGAACTTTCATAGGCAAAATAACCTACATAACCTCCATAGAATCTTGGTAAATTTTTTATATTGGGAGTTTTATATTTAGCAGTGATTTTTTTTATTTCTTCTAAGGGGTTGTCTGATTCAAATGAAGATATTTCGTCACATTCTTTAAGTTGTATATAGTTGTCTGAAACCTTTATATAATCAGTACAATTAAGGCCAATTATTGAGAATTGTGCCCACCTTTCCCCTCCTTCAACAGATTCTAGTAAAAAAGTGTTTTCTTTATCTTTAATCTTTGAGTACAAGCTTAATGGAGAATCAGAATCTATATCTAATTCTTTAGAAATTGGCACAACATTAAAGCCTGCAGAGGTATATTTTTTATATTCTTCTTTAGTTATCATTATCTAAAATCTCTGTTATATCTATTTGATCTCCAACATACACATTATTTCTTTTGAACCAATCTAAGTTTACTTCAAGAGCATACTTCACTCTTTTCTTAGAACATATAGAATCTTCTGATAATGGAAGCATCTCATAGATCTCTAATATTTTCCCTTTAGTATCAATATATGCAACATTTAAGGGAATATAAGTATTCCTCATCCACATGCACTGTCTTTTTCGATATTCCCAGACGAAGAACATACCATGGTCTTCAGACAAAGATTTCCTATACATCAATCCCTTTCTTCTATCATTAGGATTTGATGCAACTTCTATATTAGTTAAAAGATCGTTAATTTTAATTTCGTCTGCTGAAAAAGTATTAGACGATATAAAAAAAACTAAAAAAAACTTAAGTGATTTTTGAACGAAGATCCGATATTGTTTGCTCATAATTTTCTGTGTTGAATATTGCTGAGCCTGCAACAAAAGTATCTGCTCCAGCTGAAGAAGCCAGCCCTATCGTTTCATTGTTTATTCCACCATCAACTTCGAGACGTATATCTCTACCAGAGTCATCAATCATTTTTCTTACTTTTGCTATTTTTTCCAGAGAACTATGAATAAATTTTTGTCCTCCAAAGCCAGGATTAACGCTCATAATAAGAACCAAGTCTATGTCCTCAATTACACTATCAAGCGTATGCAGAGGTGTTGCAGGGTTATAAACTAAACCAACCTTACAGTCTTTTTCTTTAATAGCATGAATTGATCTATGAATATGCTTTGTTGCCTCAGGATGAAAACTAATTAAATCTGCGCCTGCTTCAATAAAGCTCTGAGCAAGTTCGTCTACAGGATCAACCATTAAATGAACATCAATAAAATTCTCTACACCGTAATCTCTTAAAGCTTTGCAAACCATTGGTCCTATGGTTAGGTTAGGAACATAATGATTATCCATTACATCAAAATGAACCCAGTCTGCACCTGCACTCATAACATTTTTGACTTCATCGCCTAATCTAGCGAAGTCAGACGCAAGTATGGAGGGAGCAATTATATATTTCTGATCAGTCATAATCTAATTCTGGTCATTATATACAGTATTAGCAAGTTTTAAACGATCAAGAGTGCCAACATCAATCCATAAATCTGAAGATCTAATACCTTTAATAGATTTTTTCTTTATGTATTCTAAGAGTACGCTTTCCCATATATTAAATGATGTACTTTCAAAATATTTATTTTTAAAAATTCTAGGATTGATAATTGAAATACCACTCCAAGTAAGATCATTGCCTTCTGTATTTATATTGACTATATCTTTATCTAATGAAAAGTCACCCATCTGATTGTGCTCTGGATTAGGCACTCCAATTAATAAAGCAGATTCAACATCTGAGAATAAATTATCTAGTTTAATATTGTGGAATAAATCAGCATTCATGCATAAAAATGGCTCAGAACCAAGTAAAGGGAGTGCTTTATATACACCGCCACCAGTTCCTAGTGGCTTTTCCTCAACTGAAAAATTTATATTTTCATTTGGAAATTTCTCAATAACATGTTCTCTTACCAATGCACCCAAGTAAGATATATTTATAACAATTTCTGAAATTCCACTATTCAATATATGTTCAATATTTCTTTCAATTAAGCTTGTATCTCCTACTTTTAGTAATGGTTTTGGAGAGTTTTCTGTAAGTGGTAATAGTCTTTTTCCATAGCCAGCTGCAAGAATAAACGCTTTCATAATGATTTAAGTTTTATCTCCAGCATTTTTGATGATTCATCTAAAAAATCATATTTTGATTTTTCGTCCCCTAAAATCGCTATTAAATTATGAAGAATCATTGGTAAATCTTTTAACCTAAAGGCTCTATTTTTTGAGGTATAAAGATCAGAAAGAGTGCCTAGTATTCTCATATTTCTTTGAACACTTCCCCATTTAAGTGCATCAAATAAATCTACTTCGTCTGAAATGTTAGATTTATCTGAGTAGTAATCCAAAAGTTTTTTTACCTCTATCTCATCAAATGGATAATAATGATCTATCAGTATTCCAGAAAGATCTATGCCAATTGGGCCTATTTTCATGTCTTGATAATCAATTACAGATATATTGTTACTATCGCCGAGTATTAGGTTTCGCCTTTCAAAATCAAAATGACAGTTTGTCCATGGTTGTGATTTTATTCCATTAATAGCAATATCAATCAAGTCGTCAATAGATTCATCTGTATCTATATTTAAAAATTCGTTGCAGAATTTGCTCTTAAATAAATACATTTGATTGATTAATTCGTTAGTAGAGAGTTTGGTTAATTCGCTAATTTTAGATTGCTGAATCTTGATCAATACGTCCAAGGATTTTTTTAAAAGATTTGTTTTATTGTTTTGATCTAGAATCCTTAATAGGTCGCCATCTCCTAGGTCTTCTTGAATTAAAATTCCAGAAATTTTGTCATGATGAATTATCTTAGGGGCGCTCACATTATTTGCTGTCAGATCATTTGAAATTTTTATAAAATTTTTGTGGTCACCTTTATTTGGATCTAGGTAGCATAATACAAAAGAATATGAATTATTTTTCAGTCTCCAATACCTTCTTCCACTTGCTTCATCCTTTAGTGGATAAACTTCATCTGCATTTAATTCATATTTAGCTGCTAAATGTAATACTTCTTCTGCTTTCAATTAACTATTCTTAACTTCATCTGGCAACGGAGTGTTCTCTGGAACAAAAAAATCAGGCATTAGCTCGCCAAACGGGACTGATGCATATTTTGTAAAATCTTTGACTCCAGCCTCATGCAGAACAATATCATCAATGCAAAAGTTGCCAGTAAATTCCTTTGAGTCTTTTGTTAATATTTCATATGCAGAATCAGCCATGATGTCTACATTCCTTGAAAGTCTCATAATTTCATCTCCGCCAAGATGATTTTGGACTGCTGCAGTAGCAATTGCTGTCCTTGGCCACAAAGCATTAACCGCTATACCAAACTCTTTAAATTCTTCGGCCATCCCTAGAACGCACATACTCATAGTATATTTAGCCATTGTGTATGCAACCGTTCCTGCGAACCATTTAGGTTCCATATCTAATGGTGGAGCAAGATTTAATATATGCGGATTAGATGCTTTTTTAAGATGAGGTAAACAAAATTTACTCACCATATACGTACCTCTTCCATTAACTTGGTGCATAAGATCATATCTTTTCATTTCTGTATCAGTAACATTTGTCAACTGAATTGCAGAAGCATTATTTATACATATATCTATACCACCAAAATGATCAACAGCATTATTAACCACATCTCTGACATTGTCTTCATTCCTAATATCACAAATCATTGGTAAAGCTTCTCCACCTGCTTCTACTATTTCGTCTGCAGCTGTATATATAGTGCCTGGTAACTTTGGATGAGGGTCTGCTGTTTTTGCTGCTATGACGACTTTTGCACCATCTTTTGCAGCCTTCTTAACCATTGCAAGTCCTATACCCCTACTTCCACCTGAAATAAAAATTACTTTATCTTTTAAACTCATAATTACCTCTCTTTAAGTTAAAATTTTTCCATATAAGGGCGTAGATCTAGTTCGTGAGTCCACGCGCTTCTATGTTGTGTGTGAACATACCAATAAGTATCAGCAATTGCATCTGGCTGAAGAATTCCGTCTTTATCTTTTAAAGCGTATGTTTCAGGAAAAGTTTCTTTTATGAATGCAGTATCAATTGCTCCATCGATAATAAAATGTGCCACATGAATACCTTCTGGTCCAAGTTCTCTTGCCATGCTTTGACTTACAGCCCTTAATGCAAATTTTGCGCTTGAAAAGGCCGAAAAACCACTGCCACCTCTCATGGAGGCTGTTGCACCAGTAAAAAAAATACTGCCTTCGTTTCTTTTTTTCATATATTTTGCTGCTTCTCTACCTGTTAAAAAACCTGCAAAAGCTGCCATTTCCCAAACTTTCTTAAAAACTCTTGATGTCGTTTCCTCAATTGGGAAAAAAACATTTGCGCCAGGGTTAAAGACCACTACATCAATTGGCGCTATTTCATTCTCTACTTCAGCAAAAAAATCTTTAATTGAATCCTCATCTCTAGCATCAACACCAAATCCTTTAGACCATCCTCCAGATTCTATAATTTCACTAGATAATTCATTTAATTTATCAATATTTCTTGGTCTTCTAGCTGGGCAAACTTTATATCCATGAGAAGCAAATTTTTTGGTAATTGCTGAACCTGTAGCATCTCCAGCCCCCATAATAATTGCAGAATATTTTGAAAAATCTTTCATAACAGTGTTTAATTGTTTTACTTTACAAAATTGTTAATAGAAATGATAGTAGACTTTATTTTTGATATAGCTAGTCCAAATACTTATTTTGCTCACAAGCTCATTCCAGGTATCGAAGAAAGAACCGGTGCTAAGTTCAATTACGTACCTTGCTTACTTGGAGGAATCCATAAAATGACAAATAATCAGCCTCCTTTCATAGCATATGCAGATTGTAAAAATAAAAATGACTACCAAATGCACGAAATTGAAAGATTTGTTAAACATCATAATCTGGAAAAATATAAATTTAACTCTCATTTCCCCCCAGTAACAATTCAAGTTCAAAGAGGTGCCATAGCAGCACAAGAATTAAATGTTTTTGATAGCTATATTGAATGCTTGCTTTGCGCAATGTGGGAAGATGACAAAAATATTTCTGATATGGTTGTTCTTCAAGAAGTCCTTAGCGAAAATAACTTCGATGTTGACGCAATTATAGAAATTGTGACCTCTCAATCTTGTAAAGACAAATTAATATCAAATACTGATTCTGCAGTGCAAAAAGGAGCTTTTGGTGTACCAACATTCTTTCTTGATGATCAAATATTCTTTGGAAAGGATCACTTATATCAACTCGAGCAATATATAAATTCAAAAAAATAGAACTTTTCTTAATATACGCTTTCAAATAATTGAGGTATAGAATATACAAAGAATGAAAATTAAGAATAATGTTATTTTTTTAATATTCCTTTCGCTGTTTCAGTCTAATGTTTTTGCAAATTTATTTAGTGAAGGAATATTACAAGAAAGTGGTAATTCAAAAAATTCGTGCTTTTTATACCAACCTAATTTAGGTTCTGTAGAGGATATTGACAATTTAGACATAAAGTCTGATCAGTTTGAAATAACTGATGAAAAGGTTTTAATACTTAATGGCAATACAGAAATAGATTTTCCTAATGGTTTTATTTATGCAGGTAAAGCAAGAATTGATAAATCAAATGGCTCCGTTGAATTTAAAAAAAATGGAGATATTTATTTAAAAGATTTTTTCTTTCGTGCTAATGAGGGTATTTTTAATAAAGATACTAAGTATATTGGGCTTGTTAATGGAGAAGCTTATATTAATGATAGAGGTTTATTACTTAGCTTTGAAGATCTTAATGGAAGCTTGGATAGCGAAGTAACCCTTAATAAAGTATCAATGACAACTTGCCAAAGTCCTAGCAAAGGATGGTTGCTTGAAGCAGATACCATTTATTTAGATGCTAAAACTAATAGAGGTAAGGCAAAAAAAGTAAATATTAAAATCTTTGATAAGACATTTTTAAAGCTGCCTGTTGTTCCGTTTGCAATATCAGATGAGAGGATGACTGGATTTTTAGAGCCATCACTATCTTATTCATCTGATGGTATTGATTTCATGATTCCCTATTATAAAGTCTTGTCAGATGAATCTGATATTACAGCTGCGGCAAGAAATATTTCAGAAAGAGGTGTAGGTATTGAAGGTAACTACAGAAGACTTCATTCGAGTAAAAAAAATCTAACAAATATTGATTTCTTATATTTTGGAAGTGATAAAGAATACAAAAGGATTAGTCAAAAATCCTCAGAAAGCAGATGGGCATTCAGCCTTAAAGATAGATATCAGGTAAATAATAATATTAAAATTGATGTGGATTGGTCAAAAGTTTCAGACAGTCTGGTCTTAAGAGACATTAGTGGTGAAATAACAGCCGTTGGATCTCAAAGACAACAATATCTGAGTCAGAACGTATCTGTAAGCGGTACATATAACAATATTACATTTAAAATTGAACAAGAAAAAAATCAATCACTCAATCCTTTGTTGACAAATGGATATAAAAAATCTCCTTCTATAGATTTAAGATTTTCTAAAAAAATTGGTAAATTTTCTTTTCATGAAAATTTAAATATCACCTATTTTAAAGCAGATGCATTGCATGGATTTTTTGGTAATGGTTCAGTAAACAAATATTTAATAAATGTTAATAAGATTAATGAAGGGTCTCGCATATATTCAGATTTTAAAATCGTCAATAATACTTATCTCTCAAAAATAAATATCTCATCTTCAATAGGCGTTAAAAGTATTAAATATGATTTAAATGATGGGGTAGAAACAAAAAATATAAATGTACCAAATTTTAAATTAGATTTAAGTTCAACTTTTATCAAAAAGAAAAATATGCATATTCACCTCATTAAGCCATCCTTAATTTATGGTTTCGTAGATTATAAAGATCAAGATATAAATCCAGTATTTGATACAAATACTATTTCAATGAATAACACTTTATTTAGTAACGAAAGATTTGCTGGAAAAGACAGAATCGGAGATCAACATTTTTATTCTATAAATCTTGAGTATAAGAAGAGGCATATGGGCATGGATATGGCATCTTTATCTGTTTCAAAACAATTTTTTATTAAAGATAGAAAAGTTTGGTTAGACAGTTCGATGATGAATATGCCTGTAAATATGATGGATATGAATATGCCTGTAAATATGATGGATATGAATATGCCTATGAATATGATGGATATACCTATGGATGAAGGTCCAATTATTGTAATGGGTAAATGGATGCCAAGCATGAAAACCATGTTAATGACATATGGTGGATATTTTGAAGAAACAAAAAAAATGCCAATGGGTGGTCTAACGCTTAAACATAAATTTGATAAAGGAAGTTTTGGTTATGCAAAAAGATATAGACGCATGTCAGGAGATTTTAATGTTGTATTAGATTACTCCGAATTTTCCACAGATCTTATGATTAACAAAAATTATTCTTTAATAGCGAAATTTAAAAGAGATGATGAAAATGGTTCAAAAATTGAATCAGCTTTTGGTGTTGGATATGAAAATTGTTGCTTTAAATTTAGTATAACTGCATCAGATAAAAATTTATCCAAGTACCTACTGGATCAAGATTTAAATTCGTACACATATCTTAATGAAGCGTGGGATAATATAATAAGAATAGAAGACAAGAGTAGAGTAAACTTTCAATTCCAGCTAAAAGGACTTAATTCGTCGATTAATAAAGTTGGTAGGCTATTTAATAACTCGATTTTTGATTATTGAAAAAATGAATAAAATTTTAAACATATTAGTTATCATAATTGCTCTTAATGTGAGCTCTAAGGTTGAAATCTTAGACAGAGTAGCCGTCATTGTTGATGACGGCGTTATTATGGAGTCACAAATTAAGACCACCTTAATGGATATTGAAAGACGGTATGTGGATCAAAATATCCCTATGCCACCAATGAATTTATTGTTAGAACAAATCACAGAAAAATTGATTGTAGAAGAACTGCAACTGCAGTTAGCTGACAGAGCTGGAGTAAAAATTAGTGATTCTGAATTAAATATTACTATTGATAGGCTTGCTGCTAATAATGGCATGACTCTTGAGAAATTTATAACATTTATTGAAGATGATGGCGGCTCATATGAACAACTAAGAGAAGATATGAGAAGAGAAATGCGCATCCAAAGAGTTCAAAGAGGTAGAGTTGATTCAAATATTGATATAACTGAAAAAGAATTTGAGGCTTTTTTAGCTACAGATGAAACCCTGGCAGCTTTAGAGCCTGAGTTATTAGTTAGACAAATTCTTGTCAAAGATATTCAAACGGCCGAAGTAGTAAAAAATGCTATTTCTAATAATGAAGATTTTGGTGAATTGGCAAAAAAATACTCTCAAAGCACAAACGCGTCCTCTGGTGGCTTAATGAAATGGAGGAAAGCATTTGATATGCCTGAGCTTTTTGAAAAAGCTTTAACAAAAAAATCTATTGGTTTCATATCAGAACCTTTGGAAACTGGTTCTGGATATCATATTTTGAAATTAGAAGATAAAAGAGGTGAATTTGTTAAATTTGAAGATCAATGGCAATCTAGGCACATATTGCTTATACCCTCTGCAATAAGAACAGATGAAGAAACCAAACAGCAACTGTCAGAAATAAGAGAAAGAATTATTAATGGTGAAGATTTTGGAGATCTTGCAAATGAATTTTCAGAAGACCCTGGATCTGCAAAACAAGGCGGAGACTTGGGATGGCTTGGAAAAGATGTTTTAGCTGCTGAATTTGAGGAAACAATGATTAATTCTGAAATAGGAGTAATCTCAGAAGTTTTTGAAACACAGTTTGGTTTTCATTTTCTTGAAGTTATTGGTAAAAGAAATCACGAGCTTACAGATGAGCTAATTTCTAATAGAGCCTATCAAGTTCTATATTCAAGTAAATTTGATGTAGAGTTAGAAAATACTCTAAGAACAATGAGAGCTGAAGCTTTCGTCGAGTATAAAGATCTAGATTGAAAAATATCATCTATTCGCCAGGTGAGCCTGCTGGTATTGGTCCAGATTTAATAATCAAACTCTCTCTTTCCAAACTATGGAATAAAATTGGTGTTCCCATAATTACCATAGGTGATAAAGATCTTTTTGAAGCTAGAGCAAAGCTTCTAAATAAGAAAGTTGAAATTATAAAAATTGATGATTTAAGTAAAGCCAAAAAAAATCAGAATGGGGCTATTCAAATTTTTGAACTGATAAAATGTAATAATATTGAGCCAGGTGTTCTTGATACTTCAAATGCAGAGTATGTTCTAAAAAATCTTAATTTCGCTATCAAGGCCTGTATTTCAAATAAAAGCGATGCTTTGGTCACAGGTCCAATCAGCAAGGAAAATATTATTTCTATAAAGAAGAATTTTACTGGTCATACTGAGTATATAAAACAGATAACAAGAAGCGATGATGTATTAATGATGCTTGCATCAGAAAAATTAAGGGTTGCTTTAGCTACAACTCACATTCCTTTAAAGAAAGTTGCTAAGACAATAAATGAAAAGTTAATAATAAATAAAGTAAAGATTCTTAATAAAGATTTAAAAAAGAAGTTTGGTATTAAAAAACCAAGCATTAAGATTTTGGGGTTAAATCCCCATGCTGGTGAGAATGGCAAGATTGGAAGCGAAGAACAAGATATTATAATTCCTGCAATTAAAAAATTAAGAAAAAGTAAAATTGATGTATCACTTCCAATGTCAGCAGATACAGCTTTTTCAGGAAAACATTTGAATGAAACAGATGCCTATTTTGGAATGTATCACGATCAAGTTCTTCCAGTTTTAAAAGCCATTAGCTTTGGAGAGTCAATTAACATCACATTAGGAGTTCCAATAATAAGGACTTCTGTTGACCATGGTGTTGCATTAGATATAGCTGGCTCAAATAATTCTGATACATCGTCATTGGAATTAGCCTTCGAGAGTGCAAATAATCTTATTAAATGAATATAAGAGCCACAAGAAGGAAATATGGACAGAATTATTTAATAGATAACGCTGTTCTTTTTGAGATGGGTAACACTATTAACTCGAAATCAAATGATTCATTTATAGAAATTGGTCCTGGTTTAGGTGCCCTAACAGAACAAATTAATAAGGAAAGCATAAAAATTTTAGCTATAGATGTTGATGAGCAGAATATTGATTATTTAAAAAGAAAATATAATGGTCCAGCAGATATTAAATTTGTTCATGGTGATTTTTTAAAGTTTAATCTCCCTGTAGATGGAAATCCACAAAGAATAGTTGGCAATTTACCATACAATATTTCAACGCAAATAATTCTAAAACTTATTGATGATTATGAATTTATAGAAGATATGCATTTTTTGGTACAACGAGAGGTAGCAGAAAAAATTACAGGACAAAAATCAACAAAGAATTGGGGAAAGCTTGCAATAAAGATTGCTCTTTTTTTTGAAAGTGAAATCTTATTTGATGTTCCTCCTGAAGCTTTTGATATCAAACCAAAGGTTACTTCTAGCTTTATAAGATTAATTAAAAAAGACTCCCTAGAATACGACATTTCTTTAAAAAGTAATTTTTTTAAGATAGTTGATCTTGCATTTACTTCAAGAAGGAAAAACATAAAGAATAATCTGCAAAAAATTGGAATAGATTGGGAAAAAATAAATATTGATCCTAAAAAAAGGCCTGAAGAAATTTCTATAGAAGAATATATTAATATTTCAAAAGAATATAATCTATAGATGTCCCATTATGTAATTGGTGATGTGCAAGGTTGTTATGATGAGCTTATTGCACTGACAAATAAAATTAAGTTTGATCCTGATAAAGATAAACTTATTTTTGCCGGAGATCTAGTAAACAGAGGTACAAAATCGCTAGAAGTTTTAAACTTCTGTATCAAAAATAAAAAATCTATTAACGCAGTATTGGGGAATCATGATTTATATCTGCTGTATCTTATTGAGCATAAAAAAAGAAATGAATCTCTAAAAAAAATTTTAAATGCAGATAATATTGTGAAAATTCATAAATGGCTAAAAAGGCTCCCACTGTTATTAAAATTCGAAATTAATAAAGAATCATTTTGGATCAGTCATGCAGGCATACCATATATGTGGAGTTTAAAAACTGCTAAGAATCTTTCTAAAGAGATTCAAACTGCTCTAAAAAATGATTCATTTAGGCTGCTTGAGAATATGTGGGGAGACACACCAAGCAAATGGAAGGACAATCTCAAAGACTATAAAAGATACAGAATAATAATAAACTATTTCACCAGGATGAGATATTTGGATAAAAAAGGTTCTCTCAAGCTGGGTAAAAAAAATCTTAAACCAGAAAAAAATCATATTCCATGGTTTGAGCAAACAAAGGATAATTTAAAAGAAAATGAAACAATAATATTTGGGCACTGGGCAGCGCTTGAGGGAAAAACAAATTTAAAAAATATTATCGGACTGGATACAGGTTGTGTTTGGGGAAATAAACTAACTGCCATAAGATTAGAAGATAAGAAAATATTTCAAGTAAAAAAATATGGAAATATATAAAGTTGGTGGAGCTGTAAGAGATTCTCTAATGGGTGTTAAGCCATCAGACACTGATTGGGTAGTTATAGGCTCATCTCCAGAGGAAATGATTTCAGGAGGTTATAAACCTATAGGTAAAGATTTTCCAGTCTTTTTACATCCAAAAACTAATGAAGAATTTGCTCTTGCAAGAACAGAAAAAAAGACTGGAACAGGTTATGGCGGTTTTACTTTTTATTATGGGGCTGACGTAACGCTAGAAGAAGACTTATCTCGAAGAGACTTCACAATTAATGCTATTGCACAAGATAACAATGGAAATATTATTGATCCATTTAATGGCCAAAAGGATATTGAAAATAAATTATTTAAGCATGTGTCGCAGGCTTTTTATGAAGATCCTTTAAGAGCCATAAGATTGGCTAGATTTTATTCTTATAAACATCTAACTAAATTTAATATTGATGAATCAACCATCAAAGGGATTGATAAAATTGTAACTTCAGGTGAAATAGCTAATCTTTCATCAAACAGAATATGGTCAGAGACTGAAAGAGCTTTGAGTAGCGATCATCCAAGCAGTTTTTTTGAAAAAATAATAACATTAAACTTATGTGATCCCTTTTTTGGTGAACTTAATCAACCAATTTGTGAAAGTCAAAACAATAAAGTTGTGCGATGGGCAGAATTGCAAATAAATAATAATTTTGCTTTAGGTAAAAATTTGCCATTACCTAATGAGTATAAAAATATTGCAAATATTGCAAAAAATTTAATAAGTATTGATAAAAACCTTAAAGAGGATGAATTGGTTTCACTAGTAATGAGAACAGATTTTTCTAGAGATAATGATTTGATTATTGAATTAACCCGCCTTCCAGTCTATGCAAAGAATAGAAATTATATTTTGAGATTAGCAAAAGTAATTAATAATTTTGATTTTTCGTTTTTAGCTGAAACTTCAAGTGATAAAATTAAAGAAGAGAAGATTAAAATATATAAAGAA
>CENG01077066.1_pt1 | contig 29375 bp, 33 predicted proteins | sample 530131 | NCBI WGS metagenome assembly CENG01 (sample SAMEA2591057, study PRJEB7988) | marine metagenome | biome: marine biome (ENVO:00000447); feature: surface water (ENVO:00002042) layer; material: saline water (ENVO:00002010), including plankton (ENVO:xxxxxxxx) | depth 5 m
CCTAGCGGCGCACGCTACCCCTACGATTGTCTTGATTGTGTCATTTCTCGGCTCTGATACGAACTTCACGAAGTACTTCCTGCTCATGATGTGGTCAGGGGCTATTCGGTACTTGATGGATTTGCATGTAGATGACCAACGTTGATGGGCGTCTCCACGAGTCAGTGCCATGGATCTGGGTGCCAGGGGGCTCGGTGTGATCTCCCGGATGAGGGGCATCCCCGGTATCTCCCACCTCCCGGTGGAACAGCTCCCTGCCATCCCCCTCGGTCTGCTCAGGAGGAACGCCACCAGGCTCCATGCCGTCTGCAGGTACAGGAGGGGCGTCAGGAAGAAGGAGGGGGTGGCTCCCTCGGACGTCAGGTGCATAGACGTCCACCCCTACGCCCTCACCGACGAGTGGTCGAGGTACGCAGACTTCCTGCTGTACCACGAGTACCTCCACGCCCTCGGCCTCTCCGACCACGGAAGGGAGTTCAGGGAGCTGGAGTCCCTGTGGCCCGATACCGAGGCCAGGTCGATGGGCGAGAGGTTCGGCTTGCACCTCCGCGAGAGGTCCGCCAAGTGGCTGTGGGTGTGCCCGTCCTGTGGGAACAGGTACCCTAGGGCCAGAAGGGGGAACGGCCGATACAGGTGCAGGGATTGCAAGGTAGTGCTCGAGGACCACGAGAACACGTGACCGGCATCACTCCTCCTCCCACCACTCCCCTTCCTCGATACCGAAGGCGGCGGCCTCCTCCTCCGCTGAAATTATGCCATCTCCATCGGTGTCCAGGACCACTGCCTTCCCGAGCTTCTTCCTCCTGTATACTGTGAGTGCTATCATGGAGAATAAGACTACGATAAGGAATCCAAATGCCGAACCCTCTGCCTCCGAGCGTGAGAGTCCGAATACCCCCATCAGAATTTGAACAGCTATCTCAAACAGCACATGAAAAATTATCAAAGCAATAATTTCGAAGAGAATTTCTCCGACGATATCTCCGATAGCCATGTCTGACCGTTTTATGTTTCACATATAGCGATGGTTACGAATTCTTCTTAGTGAAGATGAAAAACGGATGGAAAGGCACTACCAGAGGGCAGTCACATTAATCTGGAATTCCTCGTCCTTCCAGCCATGGGAAGGCCAAGGTCCGTGTCCGCGATGCTTTCATCATTAGTCCTGGTTGTGCCATTCGTACTGCTTTCAGGATGCATGGGTCTAGCCAGTGACGACTCCTCCGGCTTCGATCTCAATGTAGAGGCAGACTCCCAGTATGGTATGATCCTGACCTCGTACGAGGATGGTATGCAGAAGAGCAGCTCGTTCCCAGTAATCACCTTCGACTTCTCGGAATCAGCCAATTACGGGCAGGGTTCCACCTTCGGAGTAGTGCCGGGGGACGATAGGGAGCCTATTACCACTGACTCGGTCGACGCTACGGAGATCGTCGTCGAGTTCACAGTTCACGGACTCTACAGCGTCACGGCCTTCGGTATCGACCAGGACGGCCACAGGCTTGATCAAGTGATCGAGGTGATGATAGAGCAGCACATCGACTGGTACGAGAACGACACTGGGACTCCTGAGGAGTTCATCTTCGATTCAACGCCTGGAAATGAGGGGCCCATACCCTCCCACTTCCTGCTGAACTCCACGGTCCAGAACCCCAGCATCATAGATTTCGACGGGAGGGATGTGGATATCAGATGGGACGTGGTGAATCAAGAGGGTGTTTGTCAGACCGCGGGAGAGAACATCGAGAACGGTGATACAGGTTTCTGGAAGACACTTCACTTCGGACCATTGTCCGTCCATGAGATCCACTTGATAATTGAGGACGGCCAAGACAGGGTAAACGTACATCACAGTCTGGAGATAAGGTATTCAGGGTCAGATTAATTTGCCACCGCTCCCTCAAAATACCATGAGGAGAACCTGCTCGATACTCCTCACAGTGATTTTATTTTCCTCAACTATAGCAGGTTGTACTGGCGTACGGGAAGATGTTGAACAGGCCTCTGATGGGGAGGCCAATATCGACCTGGTTATTCCTGATTCTGATACTTACCAGTGTTTTGAGTTTGAGGGATGGGAACGATGCTGGCTGACGTATTTCCCTGAAAACATCAATTTATCCGTTAAATCACCGATAATTTTCGAGCTTCACGGATGGGCCGCATCGTCTTTCGAGATGAGAAACTACACCAGCATTACATCATTGGCTGATCAGGTAGGCGCAATAGTGGTCCACCCAGAGGGGCTCGCTATTCCGAACAGCGGCGCATTCGGTGAAAACCAAGAATCATGGAATGCAGGGGTTTGCTGTGGGGATGCCAAGGCTCAGGAAATAAATGATGCCGGATTCCTCATTGAGCTGGTAGAGAACATCACTACAACGTACCCAGTAGATGAAAATAGAGTATACTTCACTGGATGGTCCAACGGATGTCAAATGTCACAACGAATGGCATTGGAAGCTAGCCATCTGATAGCCGCTGTAGCTTGTACATCCGGGTATCTAGGCTTTACTGACAACTCTGCATATTCCCCTATCCCCGTAATGGAGATGCACGGTTTCCTTGATGAGATTGCGCAATACTCGAATTCAGGAAGGTTGACATTGTTTGAGGAAGATGCTAGGACCATAGAGGCAGTCCAGAACGGAGCTCATGAGAATCTCTACGATTGGGCTAACTACAATGACTGTGAGGGATTTTTGCCTGATTCAAACCAGCCGGGGGCAGTATACAGCATCCAGAGTTTCACCTCATGTGAGAATGGCACTGAGGTCGTGCTGCTCACTTCTCACGGTGGGGGGCACAATCTCTATGTGAATGACATATGCGATGGTGTGCCATATGATTTCATTTGGACCTGTACAGGCAATCAAGGCCTGTACGATACTCATCAGATAATGTGGGATTTCATGAGCAGATTCTCCAAAGAGGTTAACGAGGTCGACGCATAATGCCAAATATCGATGTCAATGGACACAATTTCCACTATCTCGAGATTGAAGGAGAACAGCCCACTGTTCTGATGCTCTGTAGTACCGGTCTCGACTCAAGGCAATGGAGAGATATGCTACCTCTGATTGAGGGCAGGAGGATCGTATGCCCCCACTACTTGTGCTACCCCAGGTCCGGGAATTGGAAGGGCGAAGGGGACATAGATTCGTGGACGGACTACCTCGCCGCAGAGAGTCTACTGCTGAGGGAGGACGGACAAGTCGATATTCTCGGGCACTCATATGGAGGCTTCATCGGACTGATGCTAGCTGTCAATCACCCAGACAAGATAAGGAGGATGGCGTTCCATGAGCCGACCGTCTGGGGGTGCCTGCAGCACACGGACAGGGAGGACCTCAAGAACGAGTTCGGGGAGGTGGTCGAGACATTCTTCACGGAGGGACTGGAGCCAGAGGACTTCCTGAGGGACTTCGTCGACTACTGGAACGTCCCAGGTGCCTGGGACTCCATGTTGGACATCCGCAGGGATATGTGGAGGGAGCTACAGCCGAAGATACTCAGTGAGGTCAGGATGCTGTGCTATGACAGGACCCCTCCCTCGTTCTATGCTGGAATCAAAAATCCGATCCTGATCACCCTCAGCGATGAAACGCCGCCACACCAGTTCGAGGCCTGCTCCCTGCTCTCCAGGGTGCTCCCTGATGCCAGGGTGGAGTATGTCCCTGGTGGGCACATGGGTGTGATAACGAAGTCGTCCGAGGTAATGCCTCACTTGGCCGAGTGGCTCAATAGCTAGGGTATCAGACGCCCTTCCATCCCGCCTGCCACTTCGATGACCTGACCGGTGATGTGGCCTGATATGCTGTCGGATGAGAGCATGACAACGACTCTGGCGACGTCCTCTGGGGTTGCTAGCTTCTTGAGAGACATAGTCGCAGTGGCTCTCTCGACCATCTCGTCATCAACGCCCTGCTCCAGCTTTTTCGGTGTCACAGTCCACCCGGGAGCCACAGAATTAACCCTCACCCCTCCCAGATCTGAGACGTCATTCTTGACGGACATCAATAAGCCGGAAGTGATGGCTCCCTTGGCCGCCGCATAGTCGGAGTGCCCAGACTCCCCGTAGATCCCAGCAGTCGAACCCACCATTACCATCGATCCAGCTTTCGCCTTGGAGGCGTGAGACAGGAATGAGCGGGCCGTGTTCACAGTCACTCCGAGGTTAGAAGCCATGGTCTCTGACCACCTGACTGGCTCGATCTCCCATAGGGGCTTAGAGACAGGCGGGTAGTTGCCAGCGTTAGCTATGCAAACGTCCAGCGAGCCAAGCTCAGCGATTACATCCGAGATCAATCCAGATGCCGCTAAGGGGTCTCTGAGATCAGCGCCCATAGCCACTCCCCCGAGCTCCTCGGCCAGCTCTATCGCCGACTCCTCGGACTCGTGGTAGTGAACGACGACCCTAGCTCCCTCGGAGGAGAACGCTCTGCAAATGGACTGCCCGATGCCACCGGCTCCGCCAGTGACGAGCACCACCTTGCCGGCTAATCCCGTTTCCATGGCCAACGGACGCGGTCATGCTACTTATCTGGTGCTAAAAGGAACTTAACTATCCGAGATCCTCAGGAACATTCCTCTGGAGTTTGGAATGGTGGGCTTGAATCCCCACCTCTCATAGAAGCCGTCGACATCAGCCATGAGGTTGATGTATGAAAGCGGGGATGCCTCCTTGACGATATACTCCATCAGGGAGTCCATTATCATGGTCCCGCCTCCTTTCCCCTGCCACTTCTCGTCAACTGCCATATCGCAGATGTGGAAGACCGTCCCCCCGTCTCCGACTACCCGGCCCATTCCTACTGCCTCCCCAGACTCGCTCACTCTCAGAATGACAGAGAAGAGCTCTGAACCTAGTCCCTTGGTGGCTCCTTGAATCGTTCTGCTCCTCATTCCAGCCTTCTCGCGTAGCTGTAGGTATGTATCGACGTCGGGAACTCCCGCTTCTATCGAAAACAGTGAATCACTTCCTACCGAACTTCTTCTTCCTTTGCCCACCGGACTTCTGTCTGAAGGACTTCCTCTGAGCCCTCTTCTGACGATTGCCCTTGGAGGGAGAGGAGGACTCCTTGACGCCTTCCTCTTTCGACCTAATCATCTGTTCTCGCATGACAGCTCCGATCACTCTGAGTACCCCCTCTTTACTTGATTCGCCAGTGGCTTCCATCGCATCACTGGAGGATAGTATCAGCCTCCCCTCCCTAGCGAATGGCCTCGAGGGATGGCTCGCCTCGGGCTGTTTCTTCGTCTTCCGGATTCCAGCCTTGTTTGCAGCCCATGCCACGGCATCTAACGTGGGCTGTGGAATACTCGACTCCCTGCTGACCCTACGTCCAGCGGATCTGGAGAGTCTGGAATCGAAGTAACCGGTCCATATGGTGATCTTGCTGGGGTCTCCGGCCATGCTATCGTGCCTATCTCAAGGGTCGTGTGACTTGAGGGCTTCGTGCACTCAGTCCTCTAGGAGGATTCCTGATGCGACTCCATGCATACCCGGCCTGCTGGTGATTTTCACCTTGCCCATGCTGGTATCCACTATCGAGCCCTTGGTTACGATGTTCCTCCTGATGAAGTTTGGATCAGCGTCATTTGCGATAACGCTGTTGATAGTAGCCTTGACGGTCTTGCCCTCCTTGGGGATATTCACGTTGACGGTGTTAGCCGAGAGTAGCCTTGTGGTTTGGGAGCCTGCGTTCTTCCTGTACATCTTCCTATCGTCCTTTTCGCCGATGTAAGCGTACTGTGCTTCGCTGGAAACCTCAGTCCTCCTCTTTCCTCTGTATCGGTTGGGGCGCTTCAAGCGTCCGCCAGAGGGCTTGCGTCGGGAGATGCCGTGCCACTTCGCCATGCGTCCCGCCGACCGACCTCCCTTATTTCAATCGATTGGAGGTGACAAATAGTCCCAAAGCCAGCATTATGTTATTGGAGTACGTCCCTCAGGTCGGTCCATGAGCGAGGCACGGGTCAGGAAGAGGAAGCCCGTACGTCACAAGCAGATGCGCGATGTCGAGAGGCAACTCGCTGAGTCTATGGGACTGGAGGTGGATATGTCATCGGCTTTCATCGAGCTAGCGCACTTCGAGGGAAATGACATCCTAATCCTGGATAGGAAGATAGTGGCTATGAACATGGAAATTAAAGATTCAAGGACATGGGTCCCCACAGTGAGGGGAATTATGTTTTGGAAGCCGGAGAGGAGCTGGGCTGCTGTAGACAAGGGAGCCATCCCGTTCCTGATGAACGGCGCCGATTGTATGGGGGCCGGGATTCACGTAGCCGACCCGTCAATAGAGCCTGGAGGATTCGTTTGGATCAGGGATCAAGAATCAGGAGCTCCACTGGCATCGGGAATAGCTCTGGTAGATGGGGAAGAAATGATGGAGATGATGAAGGGAAAGGCAATCTCTACAGTCCATTGGATTGGAGACGAACTGTGGAATATCGAGACTTGAGCCCTCATCTTTGATGAAGGGGTGCGTGTACGCAATCTCATGCGGAGCACTTCCTTGATGCTCGTGCTCCTCTTGCTTATGCCGGCTCTGACAGCGGTTGCGGAGGGGGGCGTCAATGAGCAGACCTCATTGGAGGGGACACCTATCTCATCAGTGGAGACTCCCTCTGAGGCATCTGCAGGAGAGCCTTTCGACATCTCTGTAACCATCACTCAGGAGGAAAGTGAAAATGTCACTTCCGTGGACTGGATAACCCAGATATGCATTAACTCTGGAGTCTGCTACCCGCCAGAGTCGCAGGCATTGACCTCAGATGACGGATTACTCTGGACAGGGCAAGTCATTCCAGTTCAGACAGTTACATACGTCAACTGGAAGTTTGTACTGCACCATGAAGACGAATCAGAGATTACTATTCCTGAGAGTGGCTTTGGCTGGAAGGTATGGTCAGATTGCTGGTGGGATAACGGATCGTGGGGGGGAGTGTCGACATCCTGCCAGGATGACGAAGAGGGGCTCCCCGGTCCAGCCGCCCCATTGGTGGCCCTGTCCCTTGCAATGGCAGCCTTGATGGCTAGACGCGACTGAGCCCCACTATGTCCGAAGCCGAGGAGGAGTCAGGCTTCATCACTCTGGAGTTTGCAGAGCTTCCCCCCGCAGAGATGTCTAGACGAGCAGATGAGTTCTATGAGATGATGGATAAAAGGCGTACTACCAGGAACTTCTCCGATAGGGAGGTACCAAGGAAGCTAATCGAGAGAGCCATACAGACTGCAGGGACATCGCCATCAGGCGCTCACCTGCAACCATGGACATTCGTAGCAGTCTCGGACCCGGAGATCAAGAGGGGCATCAGAGAAGCAGCAGAGAAAGAGGAGATGAAGACCTATTCAGAGAGGATGCCAGAGTCATGGGCCGAGGTCCTCAGGCCATTGGGTACCGATCATGTCAAGGAACATCTCACAGAGGCTCCATGGGTGGTAGTCCTGTTCAGACATAGCAAGAGAGTCAGGGACAACGGTGAATGGGCTCCCACCTACTACTCACAGGAGTCATGCGGAATCGCAGCAGGACTCTTCATCTCTGCGGTTCACAACATGGGTCTTGTTACGCTAACACACACCCCGTCCCCAATGGGCTTTCTCAGGGAGATTCTTCAGAGGCCAGACCATGAGCATGCCATGCTGGTCCTTCCAGTAGGCTTTCCAGCCGAAAAAGCCAGTGTGCCAAACCTATCTCGTAAAACTCTCGGGGACATCTCGGAGTTCTTAGAATGAACTCTGGCCCTAAACCATTAAGAGAGGCTCTTGAGGCGCCCGGCCCATGACCAAGTGGATTAGGGCAATGACAGACATAGGAATGACACGAATCAGAATGGACGCTATTTGTGCGTACCAGTCGATTGACAATGATGGAGGGGACTCCAAGCCTCTTCTGATTTACACATCGGACAACACCCTGTTCGAAATCATCGAGAATATCGATGAATTGGTCGGTGTACTAGACTCCGCTTTTGAGTTCCATAACTGATCAGGAATCCCCAGGAGGGGCCATGAAGATCAGGGCTATCCCTGAACCTACTATTAGCAACCCACCCAGCCAATCTGATGCTCCGAGAGACTCGTTGAAAAGTGTGAAACCGTAGAAAGTAGCAACAATCACAGTGAGGTAGGAGAAGGCACTAACCCAAGCCGCATTGGCTCTGTGATAGGCCATGGTTATGCCTACCTGACCACCTCCAGCACCGATTCCTATGCCGATAAGAGCAGCAATAGTCTTCCACTCCAGTCCGGCCACGTCAGGAAGCGCTTGGAAGATGCTTCCCACCACAGAGAACGCCGCAAACCAGAACACTACGGAGGAAGCGGAGTCTGTATTCCTGAGCTCCCTGACATACATGTATGCCATAGCGGCAAAGAATCCCGAGCCCAGTGCAAGAAGAGCATCTGAATCAATACTGGAGAGATCGGGCGAGACGATCAGTACAATTCCAGCGAAGGCGGTACCGACAAGGAGGGCTACCACAGGCTCTACTCTCTCTCTAATGACTCTACCAGATAGAAGTGCCACGAAAAGAGGAGCAGTATACTGAAGCGTCACTGCCTGACCTATTGGAATTCTTCCTAGTGCGGTGAAGTAGAGTATCATCGCGATCAATCCCACAACACATCTCAGTAGCATCGTCCGCTTGTCACTAACCTTCAGAGACAACCCTCTGCTGGTGGCAAAAATAGCCACAGCGAATGCGATGACCGCTGATCTGACCATTATGATCATCCATACGTCAGCATGGAAACTAGTCCATTTCACCAATGCGTTCATCGTTCCGAAGCATACACTGCCGAAGACCATCCATAGTACTGCAATTCTCGGTGAGTCAACGGGGGCGATATAGGAAGACCCCCGTTCCTCCAAATCACTCATCTTTTCAGACCCCATCGCCTCTCCAAGACCGAAACGACATCTCTGTAATCTTGTCCTCCTGCACTGTTTGGCTGATGCAGGTGTATTGGTATTCCATGACTAGGGGCCTCGGCTAGCCTGATGTTCCTTCTTATCGCTGGCTCCACCACCAGTCTCGGAAAGGCCTCACGAAGCTCCGAGGCGACCTGATGATTCAGTGTGGTGGGTGCGTGCATTGTCATAAGCACTCCATCAACTCCCAGAGTCGGATTGAGGAGCGCCCTGACTTCTCTAATGGTTCCGGACAGTAAGGCCAGTCCTTCCAGAGCGAAGTATTCAGTCTGTACGGGAACCACTACACCATCGCTTGCCACCAGTGCATTTATCGAAACTATCCCCAGTGAAGGTGGAGTATCAATTAGGATTAGGTCGTAGTGAGGTAGCAATGGTGCCAACGCCTCGTCCAACCTTCGCTCTCTGCCTAGCTGCCTTAGCATCTCCTGCTCCAAGCCTATTAGGGTCTTGTCGCCCACTATCATGTGAACATTATCAACAGCAGTGGCGTGCCTCGCATTTATGGCCGTCTCCGGATTGAGAATTAGATCCCTAGTAGTGGTTCTGACCTTACTCTTATCGACACCAAGACCAGTGGCGCAGTTACCTTGCGAGTCGGCATCCACCACGAGTATTTTGTAGCCCCTAAGGCCAAGTTGAGAGGCCACGTTGATCACTGTGGTAGTCTTGCCCACCCCTCCCTTCTGATTGATTACAGTCACTACTCTTCCTCTTCCCTCTGGTGTGGGCAATGAGGGTGGTAGCTCCATGGGTCCGGTTGCTTTCTCAGTCTCCACGCTCTCGACAGAATCCAGTATGGGGGAACCAGCTACCTCATCCGTCTCTGTGAACTCTACATCCACTATCAAAGGGGCTTCTTTCGCGTCTGGAAGCACGCTCCGTTCATCGTTCACGAGCGCCTACGGCGCTCGGAAGACCATTCAACGTACCGCTGAAAAATAAGTCTTGAAACCGATTCTGATATTAGTCAGAAGAGCTCGAAGTCAGGACCCAACCAGCCATTCTGGATGTCTCGGCATCCATTCCAAATCTCAGCGAGTGATCGATTCCACTATCATCGGTCCAAGATCTCTGCCCAAGTAGGGCCACTCTTCCATCCGCGATCCCTCCCGGGAGGGAGGAAAGGAGATCATCCTCTGGGATGGTGACCAAGTAACCGAGCTCAACATCCGTAAACCAGGTTCCTTGAGTTCCCTCAATCATAGAATTCAGTTCTGAGTACCTCAGATCATCGAGGAGTCTTCCTTCCAGAAGCGACAAGGTGAGAGTATCAGGAATCGACTCCCTGTCCCATGATGCAGTTCCCGAGCTGTACTGACTATCTTCGATTAGATCACAAGATTCACCTGACTGCCTTACAGTGGTCCATCCAGAGGCATCGTTTTCCATAACCCAAGACATATTCCACTCTGGGGATCTAGTGGGTTGTGACCAGTATGCCTGCCAGATGTAGCCAGTAGACTCCAGAGCGTTTGCTACCCCGCTACTGGGATGGTTCTCTAAGGTGCACTGTATGGCTTCTTCAAGATTGAAATCTCTGCTTTGGGACTCATCGGGCATTGCTGATATCCACTGTCTCTGGGATGAGCTACTAGGCTTATCCTGACCGGGCCCAGGTCTACTCTCATATGTCGAATACCACTCTATGTCTTTGCTACCAGACGAGCTGGTCAATTCTGACATGGTCATCGTGATTTCTATCCTCCCCTCAGGTAGTGACATTGCCGCTGTTCCGGCAATCAATCCGCAGTTACCCGTCTCGAGACTCTTATCCAACCGTAGATCAACCGTCTGTTGAACCGGCCAAGGACTACCACTCTTCACTAAGAGATTGAGTCTGGCATGACCTAGGCAGTCTTGTATGTCCTGGTTCCACATCTCTATCTCGTAAACATAACCAAAATCGTCTGTTCTCTTTTCCGAACCAACCGTCCACCTCCACTCGGAGTTCCAATTGTCGTCATCAGTCCAGCTACTCCCCTCCGTGAGAACCATGTCTCCGAAAACCTCGTGCAGTTCTAAAGGGGTGAGAGGAAGTAGAAGAGGAGATATTCCGCTAATTCCTGAAAGCTCCTCAAGATCGTAAATTATCGCATTTGCAGTTGATGTCTGCTGATTGTTATCTGTGAAGTCAACATTTAGATTCGATCTAATGACCTTTTTCGATGTAATCTCAGTCCATTTCTTTGACGTTATATCTGCAGTGTTATCGGGTAGACTTACCCTACCTCCACATTCACCGCTACTAGTCACTCTCCTGAATGTGAGGTCCATATCTAGGTCGTAATCTAAAGTATGCTCCGCTGCCAAGTGATCCCTGCCATATGCATCAGGGGATGAAACAGCTCCGACGAAGGAAAGGTCCCCCGCATCTTGAATATCAGATAGGGAGCCCTTCCTCATTACCGAGGAACCAGATCCCGATACGATATCGACAGAGATCTCATCACAAATTTCATCCAAGGCACTGGGCGAGGCAGCATCCCTAACCAGAGAGATCATTTCGTCGCCATCTATCATGATCATACCGTCGTCTATTGTGAAAGTCATCTCGTCTCCAAACTTGAGTTGCCTGGCTTGGAAAGAAGAATCGGCTCCAAGTATGTAGAATGCTCCCCCGCCAGCGATCATCACAGCTACAATAACAGCTGAAATCGGCTTCCAGTTCTCGAATAGAGAGTCAAACGAAGGGAGTACAATTACCATCGAAGAGCTATCCTGGCTGTTTGTAGTAGGAACATCTTCCTGACCCCTCTCGGGGATTTTCCAAGTATCCTCATCGTCAGACTCAGTCTTGGCAGGCTCCTCAACGATATCTGCCACCATAATTTCTTCTTCTTCGCTAGCGATCTTTTCTCGATCCCGATCGTCTCCTCTTTCCAACCACTCTTTACCGTAGTGAGCCCATTGCTCCAAGGTCCAGCCATCAGGAAGCCCTTCCTTCGGGATTTCGGGGGCATCTTCTGGAAGAGCGGCACTCGGGACATCAAGATCCTCCACACCCACCTCAACAGCTTCGGCTTCCTCAACATCGCCCTTGCCCTCAAATTTCGCGAGAAGACGATCTACAGCATCTCCCACCTCTGTTTCAGAACTATCTTTCACTATCTCTTTGGAAATATCAGAACCAACCATCTCAGCATCCTCAGGTCCATATTGAGCTAGTATCCTATCGATGAGCTCAGCCTTCTTGCCAGATACCATAAGACCCAGCTCACCACACATGTTCCTGAGTTCGTCGACCTTCATCGCTGAGAGCTCGTCATGAGTCGGCGCATCGCTCCCAGACATCCTTATCGTACTCCAGCCGACTGCCGGGCCTTTCAATTCCTTCGCCAATATGAACACGAATTACATCGCTATGGGTAGTTATGGGTCATACCGCAAGACAATATACTCAAGAAGTCCCCTCTGGGCGCGAGAATCATGAGGCCCCGCCTAATCATACTGTCCAGGGCACCTAGTCTGTACAGTACTAGGAGGATTTTGGAGGAAGCGGAGGCGGTCGGATGGGACGTTCAGATAATTGACCCACTGAAACTTGACGTTGAAGTGGGGGATAATGGAGTCGAGATATCTCACAAGGGCTACGCTGTAGGCTGTGAGGCTGTGATCCCTAGAATTGGCCATTCTATCACTAGGAAAGGAGTCCAGCGTGTCAGGGCATTTCAGAGGATGGGAGTAATTGTACTGAATGAGGGCGATGGGATCGAGAGTAGCAGAGACAAACTCCGCGCATCCCAGATGATGAACGAGGGAGGCATCCCGATACCGATTACTGCATCCGTTGCTACATGGCAAGGTACTAGGAGGGCTATCGCTAGAGTCGGCGGTGCACCTTGCGTCATCAAGACCCACGAAGGAACTCACGGTTCAGGGGTCTTCCTAGCACACACTGAACAACAGGCAAAGCAGTTGGTTTATCAGATGCTTGAGAGAGGACTAACGCCACTGGTCCAGGAATATATCAGGGAATCCCACGGACAAGATATTCGCGCCTTCGTGGTTGGGGGAAAGGTTGTTGCATCCATGAGGAGGAAAGCTAAGGGAAGTGAGTTCAGGTCTAATTTCCACTTGGGAGGAGAGGTCGAGCGTTTAGAAATATCAGAAAAGTACGCGCAGATAGCATGCAAGGCGGCAGATATCATGGGTCTTGAGATAGCTGGGGTGGATATGCTAGAGTCAGACAGAGGACCGCTCGTTCTTGAGGTGAACTCGAGCCCCGGTCTCGAGGGGATAGAGGCCGCTTCAGGGATCAACGTAGCCAGTAGGATAATTGCCAACGTAGTCAGACTCCATGATTCTGTGGAACAGATTCGCAACAATCAGGAAAACCATGGCTCTGAAAAGAGTAATGAAGGAGCAACAGGAGAGGTCTGACGGCACGTTTCAAGACGTCCCGAAATGCCATCTTTGAAGATGAGGTTCAGAGAAGCATTCAATACCTCGGTAGCCGGCTTGGGTACGTCCTAAGGGACAGGGATGCACTACCGCTTGCGGTTGGAGGCGAGAACATGAATTACCGTGAGGAGGAAAGAAGGGAGCAAAATATTCTATCGAGATCTGATAGAAACTCTGTCCTACCAATCAGACTCCAACGACTTTCAGCACTTCCTTGGTACGACTGCTGGGTCCAGCAACTGAGAATAGAGAAGAAGAGTAAGCACACCATTAGAGCGTACACACTATCTGCCAAGACGTTCAGTCAAACTAGCCTTCCCGGAGAGGATGAAAGAAGTTGGGACGATCTTTCTCAGATTTCCGTGAGTGAATTCCACCAGAGGGCCAATCCAGATAGGGGCAGGATGGATGCCTGGATGAATACACTGGGGAGCCTAAGCCCCTCGTCACTTAATGCTAGGATAGCGGCAACCTCACATCTTCTCAAGTGGCTAGGCCATGGAGTCCCTGATTGGATTCAGAGACCTTCCAAGAGGAAGTCATTGCCTAGGACCTTGGGGAGGTCAGAGCTTTCCCGCCTGAGAGACGCATCCAACAACTCGGAAGACCCTCTATCCTCGCCGATTGTCACTATATTGCTTGATACTGGACTTAGGGTTTCGGAACTCTGCAGTCTGGACATAGAGGACATTGACTTGGATGACCTATCTGCACTGGTTATTGGAGGGAAGGGGGAGAAAGATCGTACAGTTCTATTCACGTCTGCAACGGTTAGGGCCGTTGAATCATGGCTACCTATCAGGAAATCGAGAGCCAGACTCACAGGTACTGGTGATGAGGAGAGGGCACTACTCCTGTCTAGTAGAGGCAGGAGGATGAACCCCCGTTCGGTTCAGAAGCTAATCGATAGGTTAGCTGATGACTCTGATATTCCGCGTTCTAGGTTGAGCCCACATACACTCAGGCACACATTTGCAACTGGATTACTTGAGAGAGGAGCTGACTTGGTTACCATTCAGAGATTACTAGGGCACTCTAGTATAGCTACAACTAGAGTCTATCTGGAAATTGGAGACCAAACTCTAAGAGAAATCTATCACAGAGCCCAGAGAACCCCTCCAATCGCACCCCTTCCACCAGAGAGCGACAACTCGGGTGTAGAGAGTGAGAATGAATACGAAGTAATGACTCGAGTAGAGTGATATCATTTCTTGGCCGGGTTTTTCTTGTTAGTACGCTTATCCACCGAATCTGGCCCCTTCCACTCTCTATCTGCTCCTGCCTCATTCCCTTGATGTCCGGGTATGGGACAATACTTTCCAGACCTGCATCGGCTACAGTTATCCCGAGGAGGGTGATCCACAACCTTCTGAAGACGACCATACTTCCTACGTGGCACAAATCTCCTGATATCAGGAGGGACTTAGCAATTACTAGGACAGCAACCTTGAACCTTAGCCCCCTCGCCATAATCCGTGAGCCCCCAACTAGCATCATTTCCAGACGCTTCTGCGTCAGTTTTGTTCGCGCAGGTCTTGGATGGCGATCCTCGAATGAAGATTGATGGTGAAGGGTATCTCAGGGCAGAATCTTGGCCCGGGGACGGAAGATCAGTATTTCTGGGGGACGTCGCCAAAGCAGTATTGAGATTCCTAGGCCCTCATGATCCGCCACAGTTCTCTTCCGAGCCGGGATATGATGAGCAAAGGTGGGAACTAACTTCCTCATCCGGAGATGTCTCTGTAAAGATAACCAGTGACTCATATTGGGGATTCGGATTAATCGCCAAATGCTTCTACAATAAAATTGAGATATACGGTCCCTTGTCATTGAGGGCCAGATGCATTCATGATGTCGTGGCTTCTTTGGGGAGGAATCCATGGGAGCCATTCTGGCTTAGTAGGTTCGAGAGAGTCACTGGTGTAAAATCTGAGGAACATCACAGAGATTGGATTAGTCTGGTAAAATGGGCCTCAGAGGATATGGGATCTCAGATTGGAGAGCTGGAAGAAAGAGTGGCCCAACTCTCCTCAAAGGGCGATAGAGAATCTCTAGACCGAGCAAAAATGGCCCTCGAAGAAGCCACAGCGGCACTGGTGGATAGAAACGCACCAGCAGTAGAAAGGGCATTGGGACGAGCTAACAGCGCTCTGATTGAGGCTGACCCTAGTACGGAGGTCCTATCATCAGAGTATGCTTCAATCGAAGTAAAAGTACACAGTGAAGAAGACAGTATACCGTTCGTTGATCTATCCGAGGAATAGTCCTACAGTCCTATTGTTTCGCCCAGCCATGACAGGACGTTGTGGTTAGCAAGATAAATTGTAATCGAAAAGACGAAGCAGGCCACGTAAATCATGGTCTTAGAAATCTGTATCGCGTCCTCGGACTCCTCATCGAAGTATCGAATCAAACCAGCAGCTTGCTGGATTCCACTGCCCTTCTTCTCCTTCGCCATTGAACCGCCGGACCTGCCTACAGTATTTCAAGGCCGCTAAGGTCCTAATCAGGGCTCCAACGTCTCGATGAGAACACATCCGCCATCTAGCTCAACAATCTTTGAAGCCGCGCTAACTGCAGTCTCCAAGCCAGCAGTCATCAGAATTTCTCTTCTCGATCCGACATCACTCTGGAAAACTAGCCTATGACTAAGCATCTCCAGTACCTCATGATCCACGATTTGCCAGACCCAATCTTCTCCCTCAATGGTAACCAGCGCTTCGACAGGGGTCAAGGGTCCCTGGTCTAAGCCATTTGACTGAGCCCTCTCGACCAGCTCAACCAGCTTTCTGGTCGATTTGCTCTGATCCAAACTCATTCGTTCGCCAGCATCTCTAGAAATTCTTCTCCTTAGTGTCCTCATAGCATCCCATCTGCGGCAACGCCGCAAACCGTGAGCTCCTCATCTGATGTTTAACCGTTTACGGAATTCATACCTCCCAACAAACGTTTCAGAAGACCAGAATGACTTGCCAATAGATACGAGCCATTGATTCGATAACGCCCTGTCGCACATGCGTGGAGGACTCTCAGAAGCCCTGGTCGGAGCTTGCATCATCTAGCCTTCTCCTCAAGGCTGTGGCCAGTTGGAGAGTAGATCCGGGAGAATGGATAGAGAGCGCATTCGAGAGACTTCCAGAGACAGTTAGAGTCAATCCTCTGAGGCACGATAGTGAATGGGTCGAGCAGTGGCTGAAAGATGTGGGCGCTGTTAGGATTGGATGGTTCAAAGGTCCTGGAAGTGCATGGGAGATGCCATTCACCAGAGGTTCCGCTGAAGGAGAGGTTCGGGAGCTCCTCAAGTCTTTACACGAGACTGGAAGAATCACACGACAGGAGATAGTCTCAATGATTCCTGTTCTGGCAATGGACATTTCTCCTGGTGAGCTAGTTCTGGACATGTGTGCCTCTCCTGGCTCCAAGACAACTCAGATTGCAGAATGTCTCGGCGACAGTGGTATCGTTTTTGCTAATGAGATTTCTAATTCCAGAGCCAATACACTAGTGTCAAACGTTCAGAGACACGCATCCAGGTCTACCATAGTAATCAATCATGATGGAAGACATATCCCCAAGGTACCAATGGAGGGATTTGACAAGATACTAGTTGATGTCCCTTGTACGGGATCCGCGACAACTAGGAAGAATCCGGAGGTTTGGGGAAAGTGGAGCCCCCAGGGGGGAAGATCATTGCATGATTTACAGATCAACCTACTGAGGAAAGCAGTCAGCCTTGTCAGGCCAGGTGGAGTTATTGTCTACTCCACCTGTTCCTTAGATCCAATTGAGAATGAGGCAGTAGTAGCTGAGATAATCAGAACTGAGAAGAACTTAGAGCTCCTATCGGTATCAGAAATACTTCCCAATCTTCCAGGAAGAGGTGGATTCTCCTCATGGCCAGATATTGATGATGATGCTATGCCTTCAGCTAGCTTGGATCTAGAGAAGTCCATGACTTCACCAGTAGAGGATGAGATTTCTGAGTCCTTGAAGAAATGCATGAGAATTTGGCATGACGATATAGGGGGCGGGGGTTTCTTCATCTCGATAATAAAAAAGTCTGGTAATCTGCCAATAATGACTCAAAAGCCCGAGTTTTACAAATCTCATGAAGAAGTCAAACCCGACATCCAGAGTTCTCCCCAACCCATTAGTCAGGAAATTATGAACAGCCTCAATGATAGATGGGGTAACATGCCCGATAACCTTTGGATGAGGGGAAAAAAGATTCTATGGGCAAACCCTCAAGCAGAGGAGATATGGTCTTCTGAAAGAAGGGTAAGAAACGGGAAGACTGCCATCCCAGGGGAAAGATGGAGACCACTCAATGTACTCCATCTTGGCCGAGAGGTAGCTAGAGTCAGAAAGGGAAAGCCGGAAAGAATTTCTGGAAAAGCAGCTCTTGAACTCTCATCATCAATGACCAGGGGAATCACAGAAGTCACTGAGAATACGATTGACTCCATACTACATTCCCAATTACTGGAATTGGAGGAAACCGGTATTTCAGAGAATATCAGAGGAGGGCATATCCTCATGTCCGAAACAGAGGTAGTACCAGTTTGGGTAGGCGGGAAGGTAACAATAATGCTCAATGAAAAAGAGATATTAATCAAGAAAAAACAGAGAAATCTGGAAATCTTCAGTGAAGATAAATCATGAACAAGCGACTAATATTTCTGTATTTTAGATAACATATGTTCATTAGCCTGCTGCTGTCAAAAGGTTTCCGCGGTGACAACATGATAGACGAGACAGACCGAAAAATTATACATGTCCTACAGAAAGATGGCAGAGCATCCCTCAGGAAGATATCAGAGGAAGTAGGCGTAGCTTTGGGAACCGTAAGTAACAGGGTAAACAGAATGGAGAGTAGTGGGATAATTACCGGATATTCGGTTAGACTAGATCCCGAAAAGGTCGGCTGGAGCTTGAATGTAGTCATAGGTCTAAGGATAGAGAAAGGGAGGCTAATCGAGATACAAGAGAAGATTTCCAGAGACTACAGGGTATGTGGCGTGTATGATGTCACCGGGGATTATGACTCCATGGTTATTGCCAGGGCCAAGGACAGGGAGGACTTGGATGATCTCATCAAGAATGTCATGTCTGTTGATGGTATCGAGAGGTCATTGACCCAGTTAGTTCTGAACACTGTCAAAGAGACGATCACTGTGGCGCCAGAGTAGTCTAAAAATCACTCATCTGAGATAGTATGGATGCGACGTGAGGACGTAGTGACTCAACAGTCCTGCCCTCTGGCTTCATGGTTTTCATCAATTCTATTCTGAGCTCCTCATCTATCTTGACATCCATGGACTCCATGCGTTCCCTAATTGATTTCTGAAGTCTTCCACCAGTCCTATCCCAGTCCATTAGAAGAATTACCGACCCCTTGCCATCCTCTGAGTTTCTGACTCCATACGTACTATGAAGATAGGCTACTAACTTGGAGATTGGCCACCCTCTGTTCACCTTCTCAATCAATCCGATGAATCCCAACTCTCTCAGAGTTCGCACGTCATTAATCCCTTCCACAACCACAGGGCAGTTGCATCCGCCCATTTCGATCGGAGTATTTCTCCGGATGGAAGTTTGAATTACTTTCGAGGCCTTTCGGAATCTGGAAACTCTGTCATGAGGGCCCGGGCTCTTTTCACTGCCGCCAGAGCCATTATGGTTCATCATAGCCTGATACGGGCGTTTTTTCTTTGTAGTTATCCCATTCAATTGGAACAAATATTCAGGCATGTCATCCGTATCCCTTATGAGGGGAATTCATACCCGTCGATACGGGTAGTGTCTTGACCATCCAGAGCACTCTTTTTCAGGGCCTTTGGGACTACTACATTGTGATATCATTATTTGTATCCATTTTTACGTTTACTTGGCTGTATCACCACTCCTTCTGGTACCGTTCTGAAGACGCTGATGACTACAAGAATCCAGACGAGATTGCTGTGGGTGTTTTTCCCAAACATAATGACGATATGAGGCTCGAGGTAGCATGGACTATTGCACCTTTCATACTCATTGTGTGGCTAACCTATGTCTCATGGGTTCCTCTAGATGCGGTATGGTCAGAGACAGGTGAGGATGGATACCATGGCGAGGAATGCGAGGAAGGACAATCCTCCAACAACCAACTCGATGATTATGGCATAGTCACGTCTGAGTGCTACCATGTAATCGAGATTACTGCTAAGCAATGGGTTTGGGCGTTCGACTGTCTCGACTTGTCAACTGAGATATGTGACACAGGAAGCGACAATATCGAAGTTTATGGCACTGTTCCCCTACTATCACTGAAGACCGGTGAGACGTATCTGGCCAATATGAGATCAGAGGATGTTACACATGCTCCGTGGTTCCTTGGAATGGGAGTAAAAGAAGATACATTGTACGGGGCCCAAATAGGGCCATCTGAATACAACTGGCCTACAACACTCTGGCTACCCATCAGTGACATCGTAGACGATCAAATAATTCTCTGCACTGAGTACTGTGGAGATGCCCACTCTGTCATGGCAGGAAAACTGGTAGTCCATCAATAGGAGATGACTGAATGAATAGGAAGTCGATGAGAACTCTACTTGTCCTATCGGCTATCGCTATGGCGATGATAGTATCGCCTGCAGTAGTATCATACCCAACTGGTATTCAGGGCGTTAAGGACTCAGGGTGTAACTGTCACGGGGCAACTACTAGCTCTGAGGTTGTCCCTTCAATTACCGGACTCCCAGACCAGTACAACTACTCTGAGTCATATGAAATCGTAGTATCTTTCGTTGGTGGGCCAGCTAGTCCGACCAACTCCAATCAGGGAGGATTCAATCTCTGGGTTAGCGACGGAGAGCTCTCTCCCTCAGACGCTACTGTCCAATCATACAATCCAAACGAGGTGAGTCATACTGAAGCTGGGAATGATCAGACATCTTGGACTCTGACATGGACCTCTCCCTCTTCAGACAGGAATGTGGAATTCATCCTCCATACCAACTCTGTTAACGGAAATGCAGATGGCGCCAATGGTGGTAGCTCTGGAGACATGTGGAACAAACTCACAGCTAAGGTATCCCCACCTGTATTGGTTCTTGAAGAGGCAGATCCATTCGTTGTATTGTCAACCTTGATTGTTGTTTCTGCTATTCTCCTAGCTTTCACACTAGCATACGTCTTCTACAGGACAAATCCAGAGTCCTTCACCTGGGACTACTTCGCACCATGGATAGCAGGTTGGCTTACTACAACTGACCACAAGAAAGTAGGCACTCTGTACTTTGTTGCTGGTCTATTCTTCCTAGGAGTTGGTGGAATCATGGCTATGATGATTAGAATACAGCTGGCTGTACCAGGTAATGACTTCTTGACACAAGATCAGTATAATCAGTTCTTCACACTTCATGGTACGACTATGATATTCTTAGCTGCAATGCCTCTGATTAATGGATTTGCCAACTGGATGGTACCCCTTCAGATTGGTGCACCTGACTTGGCTCTTCCTAGGCTGAATGCAATGTCATTCTGGCTTCAACCAGTCGGCGCACTTCTGATATTCACTGGAGTATTTTCTGGCTCGGGAGCTGATACTGGATGGACTGGATACGCGCCTTACGTAGTTAGTGAGACCGCACACATGGGTACTACCATGTGGGTAGCGGGTCAGATAATGCTGGTAGCCTCCTCCACTTTAACAGGAATAAATTTCCTTACAACAATAGCAGTCATGAGGGCCCCAGGAATGGGATGGCTGCAGATGCCATTATTCACGTGGTCAATACTAATCGCGAACCTAATGCTGTTCTTATCTATACCAGCATTCGGAATTGGACTTATCCAAGTATATCTAGACAGAGTAATTGGTACAGCTTTCTATGATGTCTCAGCTGGGGGAGACCCCCTTCTATGGAGCCATCTTTTCTGGTACTTCGGACACCCTGAAGTGTACGTGGTCATAGTACCTGCCTTTGGAGTGATCTCAGAGGTGATTGCCACGAGTGCTAGGAGATCTATTTTCGGATACCGCTCAATGGTATATGCGATGGCAGGAATTGGGGTTGTCTCATTCATTGTCTACGGGCATCACATGTTCACCAGTGGAATGAGCCCGACTCTAAGATTCGTCACTATGCTAACTACAATGCTTGTCGCGGTACCCACTGGAATCAAGATATTCAACTGGCTCAAGACCATGCATGGGGGCTCATTAGTCTACAGAACACACACCCTTTGGACACTCGGCTTCCTTGTTACATTCACTCTGGGAGGAATTTCAGGGATGTTCTTCCCCTCCATAGCCATGGACCTCCATCTTCACGAGTCATACTTCGTAGTCGCTCATTTCCACTACGTTCTAGTCGGTGGAACAGTCTTCGGTTTCTATGCCGCGATCTACTACTGGTTCCCCAAGATGTCTGGTAGGATGCTGGATGAGAAACTAGGAGTTCTGCACTTCCTAGTGGGCTTCATCTCATACAACGCTCTATTCTGGCCCATGCACAGGCTAGGAGTATGGGGAATGGCCCGAAGGCATCACACCTATTTCGTTACCACAGAGGAGGCAATGGGGGCACTTCCCATAGAGGCGGCGGGGTGGAACATGTTCATATCCGTATCAGCATTCATCTTCTTCTTCTCCAACTTCATCATGGTGGCCAACATGATCAAGACCCTGATCAGAGGAGAAAAGGCACCTCCTGATCCATGGGGAGGATGGTCCTTCGAGTGGATGACTGAATCCCCTCCGCCTACCCCAAGCTTCGACCCACATAATCTACCGGTACTTACTGATGCGAACGAGCACATCGCCAATGAGCCGGGAACGCTCAGCAAATTATTCAATAGACTAATGGTCAGCGAGGAAGATACTGAGGAGGTGACACATTGAGCGTTCACGATGACCACCACCCTAGTGCATGGGGTCCACATGATTGGAGTCACGGTGCTCCTCACAACTCATGGTCCCCCTTCATCATGAGTGTCGGAATAGGAATTTTCCTCTTCTCCGTAGCAGGGGTCTACAGATGGGGTGAAATGATAGATGCAGGTTCCATAGCGTTAGTATTCGCAGGTCTTGCAATAGTCATGTTCGGTCTGGCGGTATTCTGGCGTCAAGATATGTCCTTTGATGGGAGCTATGAGCCCAAGGCCACTGGAACCCCATTCAGAGGCATTGATATCAGGAAGGTATCAGTATGGATTTTCTTAATGTCTGAGATGATGGTATTCACCTCCCTCTTCAGTACATACATGAGATACAGATTCGGTATTGAGTCATGCGAGTCAGTTTTCGAGTCAGGCCAGTGGGTAGAGGGAACATCAGTCACATGCTTCGAACCGGCAGGACACCTGATCGCGTCATCTTGGTTCCACATAGCCCCCGGTGCGATTAACACATTCGCCCTCATCGTTTCCTCATTCACTGTGGTTCAGGCACTTAGGTATGCTAAGAAGGTGGATTTAGATCATAAGGTAAGGACGAAGCTAGTTACTAGGTATCTGGGGGCTACAACAGTTCTTGCCATACTCTTCCTGACACTAAAGATGATTGAGTGGTTCATAGGATTCCCCCTCCCAGAATTCCTTGCAGAGTACAACCATGGAGACACCACAATCAAATCCCTGTATGCCGAAGGATACCTAATCAATGCTGATAGTTACCAGCACCATTACTACGATACTGCATACTTGGCCGATCATGGCCATGGGATTTCCCATGATACCGAGCTCTACGCCATGATGGAATCAGGAACTCACTCTGGAGGACAGATGATGGCCAATATCAGAGTTAGCGCATCCACATTCTATGTTACAACAGGTACTCACGGGGTCCACGTACTTGGCGGAATAATCGGACTAATGTACATGACATTCAAGGCCAGCAGAGGAGGATACACTCCTGAGAACGCTGTCTCAATAGAGTATTTCGGACTTTACTGGCACTTCGTTGACCTGATATGGGTCATCGTCTTCCCATTCTTCTATCTGTACTGAGGTGATAAATTGGCGCACTATACTATACTTGGAAAAGACCCATACTGGATGAACTTCATTGGTTTGATGGTATTGACCCTAATTGAAGTGGTTGCCGTCGGCTTCCATCTTCCAGATGAGAGAATTTTCATCTTCAGCAACTACACTCTGATGATACTAACCGTTGTGGCCATTCCTAAATTCATCATGATAGCGCTGATATTCATGCACTTGTACGGAGAGGAGGACTCAGGTATTCTTACAGTGACTGCACTGTTCCCATCATTCTTCATTATCATAATGATTCTATTCATTGGTTTGACTCATCCCGAGGCAACAACCGGACTTCCAGCATGGTGCAGACCTGGGACCTACTGATGGAAAGGTTTCATGGCCAGTACCTATTCGCATGTTCGCTGCAGACGTCGCTTAGCCTGGTATAGCGCCGGATTTGAAATCCGGTGTCCTTGTGACTCGGGAGTTCAAATCTCTCCGTCTGCGCCATCAAATCACTCTTTATTAGGCGGATTATCTCCACCACGCACATTCAATACATTCGAATGAAAATCGAATTTTACAGGAGTGGTAATGGATATCTCTCCATCTAGGCTGATATAGAGAGGAGGATCATGCCCTCGTTCGAGCGTTGGCTCGCCATTCTCATCGAGTGCCCTTATCTCGAAGGTCTTGCATGGTTCCATGGTTATCTTTCCCCATTTCCCTACATGCTTGCCCTTCTCCAATGGCCCCATGACAAATAACATCTGTACCTTCGAAAGACCGAATCCTAGGACAATTCTAGAACTATCTCCGAAGGGATGCATCCCTGGAGCTACCCTATATCCGCCTCCAAAGGTCTCAGCTTGCATCATAGCGAAAAGTCCTGTAAGGTCCACCTTTCTACCAGGTCCGTCATCCACTCTAATCCATGCCATCTGACTCTTCCAGCCTAGTATCGCTTTGATAGCAAGGGCAGTGTATTTCTTCTGACCGCTTATCCAAGAGAATTTACCCTCGTCTTTCATCCTGTTTATGGAAGAAGTTACTCCTCCATCACACTCAAGAAAGCTCCAGCGAACCAGATTCTCCTCTCTGGATGGCTCCCCTGTAACTGGATAGTGCTTTGGTGAAGGTATTCCAGGATATTCCGGAGCCCTTAGCCCCTCAACTCTAATTCCCCCAACGTTGTAATCCACACCCTTCTTCAGTATTGAGACGGCACCATCTATGTCATTGAGAGGTATTCCAATAGATCTAGCAAAATCATCTCCATTTCCCATTGGTATTACTCCAAGCCTCATATCAGAACCGCGAATACCATTGGCTACCTCATGAACAGTTCCATCGCCTCCCACTGCTACCACTAAATCGTAGTCACTACCCCTTAAATCGCTGGAAATCTCGATTGCATGGCCTTTTCCGGCTGTCATGAAGACATCAAAATCTATTCCTGAGGAACTTAGGGACTCTTCCACCTTGTGAAAAATCCTACCTAGCTTACCGTCTCGAGCATTTGGATTGACAATACACGCCACTCGTGTCACATACTATCGAGTACTAGCATAGGACTTCAATACTGCCGAAGCAAGATATGATAGCGAAGGTAGTATTGCGATTATACATAAATGAGCCAAGATGAACAATTCATGCGACTAGCTCTAGAGCTAGGGTCGAGAGGCGGACACAAGGTGTTACCTAACCCACGAGTCGGGTGTGTATTAGTGAGAGATGGCAAAGTAATAGCAGAGGGATGGCATGATCATATCGGTGGACTACATGCTGAGCAGATGGCTATCGCTGATGCCGAATCAAGAGGGGTTCCTACTCAAGGATCCACCGCATTCGTCACTCTCGAGCCATGCAATCACTTCGGAAGGACCCCTCCCTGTACAGAGGCCCTACTATGGGCTGGAATAGAGAGGGTAGTAATTGGATCCATGGATCCTAACCCAACTGTAAGGGGCAATGGAGCAGATTCACTCGAGGGCAATGGAGTAAAAGTCATCACTGGGGTTCTGGAATCAGAATGTAACCATCAAATGAGGCCTTTCATGCATTGGTGCCAGAATAGGAGACCATTCGTGATACTCAAAGCCGCACTCGACTCCAATGGTTTCACGGACCGTGAAATTGACCTAGATCCTATACGATTCTCCTCGGAAGAATCACTCAGACTCGTCCACGAACTTAGAGCTGAATCAATGGCAATTCTAGTAGGAGTCAATACAGTAATCAGAGACAATCCATCTCTTACTGTCAGAGGGATAGATATGGGTCCAAGAGAACAACCATTGAGAGTAATCGTTGATCCAAACTGCAAGGTCAAAGGAGATTACAAGGTATTGTCTGACGAAGAGGCCGAAACTCTTCTAATTCATATCTCAGAACCGGACTTAGATGACGACTCCGAACTGGTTGAGAGAATCGTATTATCCGATTCAGAAGGCGAGATACCTATTTCCAGAATTCTTGATATGTTAGGTGATAGGGGAATTCAGACTCTTTTGGTGGAAGGGGGGTCAGATACTTGGAATAGGTTCATCGAATCTGGATTCGTGGATATGGCTCACATATGCAGGTCACAAATAGAACTAGAAGGAGCTAGATTCCCATTCGATGAAAATACACTCCATGAATGCGGCCTCACAAAGACACGGACCTTTGACTCCGGAGGGGACCTAATCACCCATTGGGAAAAGTAATGGTGGGCGATACAGGATTCGAACCCGTGTCCTAGCGTCCGAAGCGCCAGATGATATCCAGACTACACCAATCGCCCGGCCATTGACGATGGCTATCCCATTTTCAATCCGCCGGATGACAGACCACGATTGCTCTCACTAAGCTCCGATGGACCCTGACTGGACAGAAAAGATGGACATTCCATCCTATTTCCTGTATTCTTGACAATAATTCCGACCATTTTTTTCCCATTACAATAATATCATCATTATTTACAGAGTTTAATGCTTCAGGACCAGCTGGAAGCATAGTAGAAACAACTCCTTCCGCATCGATTTTTTTCGCTTCTTTGAGAACACTGAGAAATATGTCCAATGAGTCTACGGACCTCCATGAACTCCTTCCGTATGGTGGATCGAAAACAAATGAGCAACCTTCTCTTTCCCCCCATAATGTCGAGAGATCAGACGCATCCCATTTTTCGACCAAGCACTCTTTGCCTATCCATTCCAGGTTCTCTTTGGTTCCTTCAACCATTCTAGAGTCCAAGTCACTAGCCAAGGCTCTGATATCCTGTAACGCAGCCTCGATTGCTATTCCTCCAGTCCCACAGAAGGGATCTACCACTGCCTTAATTTCTCTATCGGGGACTCTGGATAATGATATCAGAAGTCTAGCTTGTCTGGGTTCAAGTGATATCGGTTTGAAGTAAGGCCTCTCAGTTGGAGACCTGCCAGAGAAACTCTCCTTGCTCCAGTCCTTTACTCTTAATCCCCATACGACCATTGTTTCCTCAAAATCAAAAGGATCTGGATGGGTATCTCCATCATTGGAACCAGCAATGATGATGACAATTTCGTTAGACGGACTTTCTAGATTGACTCTTATTCCACTGGATGAAACAGCCCTTCCGACTTTATCTTCAAAGCTCCTGCTACTGATCGTATCAGGGAGCTCACCAATCTTCTTAGTACGAACAGCAAAATCGCCTTCCTCGAAATTCTGAATGGCCCATTCCCCGATGGTCCTGCAGAGAGAATTCTGTAACTCCGAGGATTCAGGGAAAATGGAGTGCCCTCCAAGAATTAGAACCTCGTCCAGGAGAGCAGCTCCAGAAAGTTTCGAGATTTCTTCTTGCCCAATGTCGTAAGAAACGATACGTGGATGCAGGATACTGATATCTCCCAGCAAAGCCTTCATCTCCTCTCTGAATAGCCAAGAATGCCAGCCCATCCCAACCATTGCAACAGTCAACATGCCCCCCTCCTAACCGATGACCCGGACTTCAACCCTAAATGCCTTGACATGACCCCGAGAGCGAGGATGGTAGGATATGGGTTGTAATCTCAAAGATTTGGCACCAGCCAAGCCCATTGAAATAAGCGATCTTTCTGGACAGAGAGTAGCGATAGATGTTTTCTTGAATGCGTACCAATTTATCACATCGATGACAGGCGAAGATGGCAAGCCTCTATCCTACAATGATAAGCCTGTTTCTCACTTAATGGGTTTCCTCGATCGAGCATCAATACTCGTTTCCGAGGGAATTGACCCAGTATTCGTTTTCGATGGAAGACCACACGATCTAAAGAGAGCCACTCTAAATGAAAGAAAGACTAGGAAGATTGAGGCTAAGGCCAAGTGGGAGAATGCGATTATTGAGGGAGACATGCCTACTGCAAAGAAGTTAGGTCCACAAACAGCAGAGTATACTCCTGAAATGGTAGCAGAGACTAAACGACTCTTCGATTGTATGGGTCTGGTTTGGATTGAGGCCCCGATGGAGGCCGAAGGGGCGGCGGCAGTAATGTGCAAGAAAGGAATCGTTGGAGCGGTCGCAAGTCAAGATTGGGACACACTTGTTTACGGTTCTCCTTTCATGATAAGAAACCTAACTGCTCATGGTACTAGGAAATTTGGAAGAGTGATGCAAGCTGAAATGATATCTCTAGATGAGATGCTGGATGGGCTGGGAATATCGCATAGTCAATTAGTTGATTTGGCAATAATGATTGGAACAGACTTTCATCCTGGAATCAAGGGAATAGGTCCTAAAACCGGCCTTAAATTAATCAAGGAACATGGAAACATGGAAAATATTTCGTCAGTGAAGGGGTTTGATTTACCTGAAAATCTGGAACAGATAAGATCCCTATTCCTAAACCATCCAACCAATGAAGATCCAGTGCCCATATCTAGGCCCGCAGTCGAGGAAGATCTGATTCAGTTTCTCCAGATTGAAAGAGGATTTGGAGAGGGAAGAATGAAGAGAGCGTTAGACAGGCTGAGTTCAGTGGGTAAACTGAGATCCAAGAGCAGACCAACACTGTTTGATTTCTGATTTGTTGCGGCCACCCCGGGGACTGAATCGCCCCCGGGGTGCCCTGTCTCCAATGGCCTTAGCCAACGGGCCGAACGAAAAGAGTCAGCTAAGTCAAGTCGCTGTTCTCTAGATCGTCAGGAATACCGTCGCCATCATCGTCATCATCTAGATGATCGGGGATACCGTCGTTATCATGGTCAAATTGACCAGTCATGTCCCAACCGTCGTTCTGTTCGAACCAGTCGGATAGACCGTCGTTGTCGTCGTCGTTGTCGAAGCTGTCTGTAAGTCCGTCATTGTCATGATCGTACCTCCAGACTCCTACTACACCATCGGCTTCATCGACATCCAGGATGTTATCGTTATCATCGTCAGTGTCCACACCGTCGTCCATCCCGTCATTGTCATGATCGCGCGAGTAATCCTCGCCGTTCGGTCCAACGTCGTTCCAGTTGTCAATGCCGTCATTGTCGATGTCGAAGTCCAAGTTGTCACTTATGCCGTCGTTGTCGTGATCGTAGATGTCAGTGTTGGGATTTCCATCGTCGACCTCATCTTGGTCGGCGATACCGTCACCGTCATCATCGTCATCTTCAGCGTCGTCTATACCGTCGTTGTCGTGGTCTTCCGGACTATCGTCTAGGGAATCTGGGATGCCATCATTGTCATCGTCATTATCCAAGTCATCAGGAATTCCATCTCCATCGTTGTCGTTCTCTCCGTTCTGGTTCTGATTGTCGAGCTGCTGGTTTTGCTGCTGATCTGACTGCTGGGTCTGCTGTCCTTGGCTATCGCCTTGGGTTTGGCCCTGTTGCTGCTGGTTCTGGCCATTCTGGTTGTTACCATTCTGGTCCTGGCTCTCTTGGTCGCCTTGCTGGCCACTTTGTTCGCCTCCCTGCTGCTGTCCTTGCCCATTGTCCTGCTGCTGTCCCTGCTGGCCTTGTTCGCCATCTTGGGACTGCTGACCGTCCTGACCGGACTGGCTACCTTGATCTTGACCTTGGCCTTGTTGACCTTGGCCTTGACCCTGGCCCTGACCTTGGCCTTGACCCTGG
>CENG01028374.1_pt1 | contig 28566 bp, 14 predicted proteins | sample 530131 | NCBI WGS metagenome assembly CENG01 (sample SAMEA2591057, study PRJEB7988) | marine metagenome | biome: marine biome (ENVO:00000447); feature: surface water (ENVO:00002042) layer; material: saline water (ENVO:00002010), including plankton (ENVO:xxxxxxxx) | depth 5 m
AAGAATTTGGCTGACACGAACACCATCATCATCAGTGACGTGATAGATGACCGTATGGGTTCCACTTGTATTCCAATGCCAAATCAATTCATCTCCAATGATATCACAGTCATCATCTGCGCCACCAATGTCGTTTGAGTCAAGACCGGGGTCGATATCCCAACAACGTACAAGCGAATCATAGTCCGAAGGCGTGTCAGTAGCATTCCCAACCAAGCGAACTTCTTCACCCTCTGCCAGAGGAAGAACACCTTCGAGCGGCTGGACTACAGGAGGCACATTTGCTACACTTACCCATCGCTCGTAGGTGCCACTACTCGCTCCTTCGGAATCGCTCACTTCAAGGCGCATGCGATGCAATCCAGAGGTTTCCCACATCATTTCGAATTCTGAAACTCGCCCGTCGAAGGTCTTGATGAGGTTGGGTTGGGCATCGTCTGGCCACCATCGATGAGTGAGTCCATCCAAATCGTCAACCGAGTCGAGTGCTTGTCCGCGTAAGTTGACGATTTGATCTTCTTGTACATGCCATGTTTGTTGGACATCAAGAGGGAGGGGTCCGCTATCGTTTGTCATGGTAACCGATAACCCGTGCGGGTCAATGTTGGTAAAACGAATATCTATGCTTGCCATCGTCATTGCACTATCATCATCCACACCCACCGCTTGGAAGGTATGCCAACCCTCAGTCGGTGCAGTTGTGGTGCATATCCGAGTGTAATATCCTTCATCACAAATTGCGTTTGGCCAGTACACATCGACGACGCCAGGGAAGGAATCTTCGGAATCCGTATCGTTTGCATAGGCGTACAGTGTTACTGGATGTTCGACTTTGACTTCTGTTCGAGCACTCACAACTTCGATGTTTGGTGCTCTGTTAAGGATAACAACATCAAGAATACCTTGGACTTGATCTTGTTCCTCGTCAGTAATAGTGACTTCAATTGGATAATCGCCATCGTTGGTCCATGTCCAATTCAGCATACAATCGAGCGATTCGACTCGAGTCCAAGCAGCAGTACGTGTTCCATCGTACCATGGGATATTGAATAAACATGAGACATTGCCTCCGTCTTCATCAAAACTTCCTGATGCGTTGATGAGAGTCTCAACATTGGTATAGATTTCAATGGGTTCCAATACTGCAGTGGGTAATCGGCCAATGAACAATTCAATTTCTCCGAGGTCATTGTCGGAATTTGCATCTGCGGTGTTTACTTGCAATGGGTCTGACTCCCAGCGAATCGGAATCATTCCGATGTCAGCATCTGCTGGAACTGTCCATGTGAAGTCTACTTTGTGAGATTCATAGGTAGCAAGAGATGGTAGTCCAAGGTCGAAGATGGAACCGTCTGGATGATAGATTCGAAGTTGGGTTGGAGTGGATGATGTGATGCCTTTGTTGACGACTGCAACTTCGATGGTCAATTCATCACCAGGAAGTACATTGTAGCCTGAGAGTGAACTTACGGTGCTGACTTCGCCACTTCGATTTCGGATAACTACGGCTCGCGCCTCATCTGCAATAAGATCGAGTCCAACAAGGAATTCGTCCAATGTTATCGTTGAAGCACCAACATAATTTCCGGATTTTGCCATGATACCATGACTCGCCCAGTCTGTATTGGTTGAAGAATAATCAATGCCATTCCCTGAATCGATTGTCGTATTCACTGAACCGTTTGAACTCGTGTAAACGGTTGTTGAGGTTCCATCGTATGCGACTTCGACACCAACTCCATCGAGGTTGCCGTAGCATGATGGGTCCAAGTGAACCCATACCTCCATCGGTGAATCCAATGCAGTAAGAGCCCGTTCGGGTGCGACTTCAACACAGTTTGGTCGTGTTCCAGGGTCACTGTTGCTTTCAACTCCTGTCGCTCCAACGGGCATATATTGCTTGAGACGGAAATCGATGGTGAGGCCTACATCTTCTTCTGAATGACGCCAAGCATAGTTGTTCACAGCTGGACAATACCATCTGTACCCAGTAGAGACCCCATCAGAGTTCCAAGAACTCAGTTCGTACGATGCATCGCACCCGCTGTAAGCAACCCCTGCACCAATTGAATTCCTCGGCTCACCGACCTTTGTCACTTCCCACGTTGTTGTGTTGGTATCGGTTTCTGGAGGTGGGAACGGAGTGATGTAATCACTTTGACCCGACCACGTTGAGGATGAAGTGGTCAAAGAAGTCCATCGTTCTCCGTTTCGTAATGGGAAGTCGTAAGCCTCTGTCGCAGGACTGTATTCGTTGGTGATCGTGATATCACCGAGGATTTGTGTTAGTGAACCAATACCATATGGTATGAATTTGATGTAGAGGTCAAGGTCGTTTTTCACCGTTGCAAAATCGCTTACTCGAAGGTATTCAGTTTGGGTAAATTGAATCTCTGCGTTGCCTGTGAATCCTTCGAGTTCGACTCCACTTTTGTCAAAGTCTGCTGTCATGCGCAGCTTGTAGACCCACTCCGTTCTATTATCAAACTGCAATTCGAGAATGTCGGTAACTTCTGCCGTCGAATCGCCGCGTATTTCCCCAACGCTAGCAGCTACACCTGTGTTGGTAATCAAAATTGAAGGGTCAAACGTACCGGAATAGATCCATTTGTCGCCGACCCTCCATGAAGGAAGATCGGTTACGCCTGGGTCCGACCCAGTGCGTTGAATTTCTTGGCTATCTTCTAGGCCTGGCTGTTGAACGATGAGCGGACTTTGGCTGAATCCAACCAAGAGACCCAGCACGAGCAGGGTCAAAGTGCGTGACTTGAGCGCTCCGCCCATGGTTAGGCTTTGACCTTCTTGCACATGAAAGATGCGTCGAAGGTCTCAGAGGAGATCAGCAAGTTCGTCCTTGATGATTTCAACAGCTTCCAAGATCTCGTCCTTGTGTCGTGCACCGGTGATGACCATTTTTCCACTACCGAAAATCAGGCAAACAACCTTCGGATAATCAAGACGATAAATGAGACCTGGGAATTGCTCAGGCTCGTATTCAACCTTGTCGAATGGAAGGTGGAATGTGAGGTTGTTGAGGTTCAACTTACGAGGTTCTCCAGCAAGTGGAGCACCGGTGAACTTGTCGTTTCCATCGTAGTCTTCAGGGTAATGAAGTGCATAGGTTGCAACCATGTTTTGTACTTCAATTTCAACGTCCTTGAGGTCCCACGTTGTGATTCCTGCTGCCCGAAGGTCCTTGATCATACGGTCGATTCCGGTGTGAATGTTATCTTCGTCTTTTCCACCGGTACAAACAGCACGGCCAGATCGGAACATGAGGATAGCAAGTTTAGGGTCTGTAACACGATAAACGACACCAGGGAATTGCTCTGGTTCATACTCGCAGTTGAGTTGAATTGCAATGTCGGGGAGGTCGAGTTCTTCGGCTACACGGGTACTTGCTACTACGTTGACAACTGTCAAACGCTCTTCATCGGTGGTCATGAGTTGCGGCTTCCAACCCGCATATATAAAGGCGAGGCCAACCACCAGATGGCGAACCTTTCAGTATAGGGTCTCAGGTTAAATGCTCAATTTGCAAACCCGGCTCGTTAAATGCAGTGATAAATGCCCGTCCGCCTTGCATTTCGATAGCACCAACGGTCTTCTCTGGGTTTTCCGTCAAGGCAATCATACAACCACCGCCACCCGCCCCTGTCATTTTGACGCCGAGACTTGATGGTGCTGCGGCACGAATCAAGCGCTCAAGGTCTGGTGATGAAACACCAAGCGAACGCAATACGATGTGATTCTCACTCATGGCTTGACCAACTGCCTTCATGTCACCATTACGCAAGGCCTGAATCCCCCTTCGAGCAATTGCTCCAATGGTCTCGAGTTCGACTTTTCTTGTTGGCTGATTTTGAATCAATTCTGCAACCTGACGTACCATGGCTGAAGTCGATCCATGCACGCCGGTATTTCCAATGACAAGGGCAGTACCTTCCGGGATGGTAGCCTCAAAGGTGTGGAGGTGCCATTCTTGCCGTTCTCCGTTCACTTCCATGCTCCGAGTTTCAATGAAATCCAAATCTTCCTCGATCGAGTCTGAGAGAACAACAAATCCTCCGTACGCACTTGTCGCAGTATCCATTGGACTTGCCCGGCCTCCTTGGGCTTGGGCTTCTGCTTGATGAGACAATTCACTTGCTTGCTGCAGGTTTTGTGGTTCATCTCGAATCTGTTGAAGTGCTCCGCACAGGGCGACTGAAAGCGCTGCCGATGATCCGAGTCCGGAGGCCTTTGGGATTGTACCTCTGATCCGTATGTGAAGCGGTTGTTCATCATGAGGTGGGAGATGATTACGAATGTACTCGATGTGGGGGTGTTTTTTGCCGTTGAAGGTCCTTCCATCTATGCGCCATGAATCGAAAGTATCCTCTCGTTCGAGTTCGATACTCATCCGTTGACTGATGCTACAAGCCAATGCAGGCTGGCCGTACACAACTGCATGTTCTCCGAAGAGGATGCATTTGCCTGGAGCACTTGCCTTCACCATGGTTGTTCCACACCTATCTCAATCATTAGGATTGGTATTTGTTTCATCGTTGGTTTGAAGGTTTGAATGTGCTTGGGTTGAATCATGATGGACCATCCACTTGACGTGACCTATGCGGGAATCAAAGGTTACTACCTTCTTCTGGTGTTGGGTGGAATCTCAATCGCGTTCTTTGCCTATCAGGTTCAAAAAGCAACGCGTTTGGTCCTTTTGGGTGCCCCAGACAAGCGTTTTGACTCATGGGGTAAGCGAATGAAAGAAACCCTCACCGTTTGGTTGGGTCAACGAAAAGTACTGGAGGATAAGGTTGCGGGGACAATGCACGTTCTCATGTTCTGGGGATTCCTGATGCTCTCTTCGGACATGCTCGATCTTGCAACAGCAAACCGATTTAGTGAACACATTCTGCCAGAGGCCCTGAATGGTATCTGGAACGGAATGGTTGAACTCGGATATACCAGTGCATTGATTGGTTGTTTCTTAGCGTTGAATCGACGTGTGTTGTTCACTCCTGAAAAACTGAAGGGCAAGTCCCAACTTGAAGGAAATATCATTCTTCTGCTCATCATGACGATTTGTACAACTTCTTACATCGTCGAGGCGGGTGAAAACCCTGATCCAACATGGGAAATGATTGGTGCTTGGGTAGCTGAATCGTTTGCACCATCTCAGACAACAATCAATGTTGCGTATTGGGCTCACATGGTTGCAATCTGTACTTTCCTCTTCCTGATTCCATTATCGAAGCACATGCACTTGGTCATGGCATTACCAAATGTAGCATTCTTTGATACAGAACCGATGGCAAAGATGCGTCCTCTTGCAACCGATGAAAGCGGTTCTGCCGTCTCTCTGGAAGAACTCGACCTCGAATCCTTTGGTGCTGCGAATTACACGCAACTCACATGGAGAAGCCTCATCGACGGATGGGCTTGCACCTCCTGTGCACGCTGCCAAGACGTTTGTCCTGCATACGCAAGTGGCAAAGCGCTCAACCCAATGCAAATCGTTCATGATGTGCGAAATTATGCAAATGAGCACGCATCACAATTGTTTGCTGGTGAAACTCCAGAAGAGGACATTATTGCACGATTCGGTGAAGAATCAATTTGGGCCTGCACAACCTGTCATGCTTGTGTTGATGTGTGTCCAGTCAACATTGAACATGTTCCGAAATTGACGGATGCACGTCGACATCTCATGATGGAGCGAATGGAGTTTGATGATGCAGTTGAGGACACAATCATGCCTTTGATGGCAACCATCGAAAATCTCGAATCGGATTCCAACCCGTATGGGCTTCCATCTCACGAACGTGGCGATTGGGCTGCAGATCTCGACGTTAAAGTTGCAGAACCAGCTGAATACATCTATTTCGCAGGCTGTGCGGCCTCCTTTGATGAACGGAACAAGAAGGTAGCTCGTGACACGATTTCCATCATGAAAGAAGCAGGTCTTGACGTTGGTATCTTAGGCATGCAAGAAGGTTGCAGCGGTGATGCGGCTCGACGAGCAGGAAACGAATATCTGTTCCAGATGTTGGCCGAAACAAATCTGGAGACGTTCAATGAACTCGGCGTAAAGAAGGTAGTTGCATCATGCCCACATTGCTTCCATACCCTTGGAAAAGAGTACAAAGACTACGGAGGAGAGGACATTGAGGTCATGCACCATTCTCAGTTGATTTCACATCTTCAGAATGAAGGTAAACTTCCTCAGCCGAAACATGACGGATCCGTAACCTATCACGATCCATGCTATCTTGGCCGAATCGGTGGAGAATACGACGCTCCTCGTGATGCAATCGGTGGAGTCGATGTTGAAACCGAGCGACACGGCCGTGGTTCGTTCTGTTGTGGTGCTGGAGGCGCCCAAATGTGGATGGAAGAACACGTTCCTGAGGGCAGTGATCGTGTCAACATCATCCGAGCGAAAGAACTTGCTTCAACGGGTGCGGATACTGTAGCAGTGGGTTGTCCGTTCTGTTCGACCATGGTTACGGATGGATTGTCGGCAATCGATGCTGAAATGGATGTCAAAGATATAGCTGAATTGGTTTGGGAACAGATCAAAGCCAACGATGCGAAAATCGAAGAAGCAAAGGCCGCTTGAACCAACGGTTGAGTTATGATGAATCAAGAAGCCTTGCTTTCTTGGTATCGCCGTATACAACGGCCTCTCCCTTGGAGAATACATCCATTTCCGTGGTCAATCCTTCTTTCGGAAATTCTGTTGCAACAGACCCAAATGGAACGAGGAATCGCATACCATCAAAAACTCCTGAATCGATTTCCAACCATTCAATCGATGGCAGAATCCAATGTTGACGAAGTACTGTTTCTCTGGCAAGGAGCTGGATATTATTCAAGAGCACGTCGACTTCATGCTCTATCGATTGAAGTGATGGAACATTATGGTGGAATATTACCAGATACGTACGATGAATTGCTGAAACTTCCAGGTGTTGGTCCTTACACAGCAGCAGCAGTCTCTTCCATAGCATTCTCACGACCCGTAGCATGTGTTGATGGGAACATACGCAGAGTAATGGCTCGTCAAACCAATCAAGAAAATCCGTCTGCAAAAGAGGTTCAAATCTTTGCAGATGATCAACTCGCAGTCGAATTCCCAGGCGATTGGAATCAAGCCATGATGGAACTCGGAGCATTGGTTTGTCGGCCCAAAAAACCAAACTGTGCTGGATGTCCAATTCAAGAATCATGTCTTGGGATTGAACGAGCACACGAACTCCCTCTTGCAAGAAAACTTGTCAAAAAAGACGTTTCAATGGATTGCGTCGTCCGACTCGATGCTCAAGGAAGGCCTGAATTGATTCAACGACCCGATTCTGGTCTTTTTGCAGGTTTATGGGGTCCGGTCTACGATGTCAAATTGGACACAGAGGGATTGAACTTTCTCGGAACGATTCAACACAAACTGTCTCACCGAACGTTGATTGTCAAGGTATGGAAGGGGCCGTCAGAAAAAGGAACTAATCCAAATGAAGTCGCTCTTTCAACTCTCGACCGTCGTGTTCTCAATCTCGCCGGCGTGATGCTGGATATCCCATGAGAATGAAGCTAAACAAGCGATGAGGCCAAAGAAGAGGAAATATTCAGCCGGTGCTGCATAGACGACCCAAGGTTGGAGATAATCCAATCCAACATTTGACGCATCAACGCCAAGTTCCTGTTCTCCCGATTGAATACCATCTCGAATTGTGAATGTCATTACGAGTAGGGATACAAGCGCAACGAGGAGAGAATAAATTCGAACAGTCCTCCCTCTTGAATTGGACTTTGGAAGTGAGAAATGGGTGGCAAAAGCCCAGGCAAAGCCACCATGGAATACAATGAATGCAGTGTAAACGTGGACCTCGATATTTTGATCCATTGTGACAAACGCCAACACAGAGAGGTGTGTTGAAGTAGCGATTCCACACGCCAATGCGATATGATGCAGTTTAGGCGATGCGATTGGCTTGAACAAGACATACAGGCGAATGGAAACCACGAGTTGAATCATTGATGAGCAAAAAAGGCCGATTGAGAAGACATGATCCTCAATTCCTGGATGATCCGTTTCGGAAATAAAGAAGGGTATATCCCTGTAGTTTCCTGACAAGTAGTGGATGACTGTTGCAAGCAAAACGCTGACGAGGGGTAAAATCCACGAAGTTCGAATCAAGGTACGATCTGTGATTGAACGACCAAGCAAATCAATACCCTTGTCGGAACTGAATTGAATCATCGGTCTCAACATGCGCTGCCCCTTGTTACGTATCAACCTTCAAGTGGGGGTGGGCACACCCAGTGTTCGTTCACATGCCATTACGAGTGCACGATACCCGTAGACGAGAAAAGGTTGAGTTTTCAACACAATCGCCTGGAAGAGTCTCGATGTACGTTTGCGGTGTAACAGTTTACGACCATTGCCATCTTGGTCACGCACGCTGTTACATCGCCTTTGATTTGGTTCATCGCTGGCTTGAAGCATCCGGGTATGATGTGGATTATGTTCAAAATTTCACAGACATCGATGATAAGATTATTATTCGTTCAATAGAATCCGGTGAGAACTGGAAAGAAATCGTCGACCGAAACATTGCAACGTACTACGAAGATATGGATGCCCTCAACATCCTGCGGGCTGACCACTATCCCCGATGTACCGAATATGTTGACTCCATGATTCATATCATTGAGGATCTAATCGAGAAAGGGCATGGATATGTTGCAAACGATGGTGTGTACTTTCATGTTGATTCAGCTCCTGAGAAATACGGCCAATTGACTGGTCAATCCATCGATGCTGTACGCCAAGGCGCTGGTGGTCGTGTTGACAAAACTGGGAGTGGGAAGCGTGATCACAAGGATTTCGCCTTGTGGAAACAGGCCAAACCAGGAGAACCCACTTGGCCATCGCCATGGGGGGAAGGTCGTCCAGGTTGGCACATTGAATGCAGTGCAATGAGCCTTGATCACTTTGGGACTTCATTCGACATACACGGTGGAGGGCATGATTTGCGCTTCCCTCATCATGAGGCTGAAATTTTCCAAAGTGAATGTCATACAGGACATGCTCCCCTTGCAGGGTATTGGTTGCACAACGGTTTTGTCAACATTGATGGAGAAAAGATGAGCAAATCACTTGGGAATTTTTGGACCATTCGTGACATCATTCAGAAGGTTGACCCATTGGTTCTTCGTTTAGCCCTTGTCAATGCCCACTACCGTTCACCGATTGATATGAATGAGCAACTCCTCAACGATGCTCAACGTAATCATGCCCGTATTCTCCAAGTTTACGAAGCCGCTTTGAGGATGGCCACAGAGGGCAGACAACACACACTTCCTTCTCCTGATCTTTCGAGTGCAGACCCATTGGTGAAGTCGCTTGGTCTTCTCGAGCGACTTGCAGAGGGCTTTGCTCAAGCAATGGATGATGATTTCAACAGCCGTGAAGCTGTAGCAAAAGTACTCGCTGCAACAAAGCAACTTCAACACTTGATGACACTCGGTTCTGATGAAGAAGACAAGAGAGCCATTGCGACGTATGCCAAAGGTTGGCTTGAAGAAACTGCAGGGGATATCCTTGGTATTCTTCCTTCTCCCGAGGTTTTGCTCGCAGAACCAGAAGAGGACCCGCGAAAGGCAGAGATTGCTGACCAAGTCGAGGCTTTACTCATCGAGCGAAGTGATGCTCGGTCAAACAAGGACTGGGGACGAGCGGATGCAATTCGTGACCAACTCAATGAACTCGGAGTCGTCGTTACCGACACGGCAGACGGTCCCGTTTGGGATTTGCAATAATCACTCTTCTTCAGCAGAAGGTGGTGGAGCAAGAGGTGGTAGTTCAGGAACAAATTGTTTGGTTTCTTCCTGCCATTCCTTTTCGATAATTATCGTTTGATCAGCATCCATTCCTTCTTCATCGTCATCGATATTTCGTGTCAACAAACCGATTGCAAGCAGAAGTACAATTACGATTACAGCGAGAAGAGATTTTGCGCCAACCAAAGACGACTCGTCTGTTGAAGCATCTTCAACATCATCGCCTAGAATACAATTTGGAGGGCATTCTGAATCTCGACCAGACTCGTCTCCAGAGTCATCATCGTTGGTCTCCTCAGGGTCGGTCGTATTGGTTGGAGTTTCATCTGTTGGATTGGTAGTCGAACCACCTGTGTTGTCCTGTGGTTCAAGAACGACGTTGACTCCAGTTCTGTCACCGTTCTCCATTGGAATTTCGTAGTAGTCTTCCAATTGATCCAAATTGATGTGTGTATTTGCGTGAGCAGAACCTGTGATGATGCCGAAATGTCGTGTATCTCCTGTTGTGAAGATGTTGTTGAGATCATTTCCTTGCATGTTTGAATAACTGCTTGTACTTGATGACCAAGTAGCAGCAATGTCATCAGGATTGAGTTCCATTGCCATCTCCATGTCAGCAAGTATACTTGCCCAGGATTGGGTGCCTTCTGTGACGGAACGGTCGGTCACATCAACCGCCTTGTTGAACCCTGGCCCCTCAACCAACTCCCAGTCGTTTCCTTTGAGTTCGGACATCAAGTCGACATCACCGAACACAGGCTGGCCGTTTACGATTGTGAGGCGTACGTCAGCGTCAATAGCTTCGATAAGGTTTCGATAAGGGTCTTGATGGAAGGTATCGATTACAACCAAATCTGCGTACAATCCAGCATTGATGGTTCCTACTGAATCATCCCAGTTGTTCCCTAATGCAGGATTTTTCGTAACCATTGCAGCAAGATCGTAATCTGAAAAGTAAGAATCGAGATTGTTGCTGTTCCAAAGATCTGCAACTTTCAGTTCGTGAAGTACATTCTTGGAACCACTTGGACCCCAGTCAGGTGCAAGTGAGATGCGGACGCCAGCTTGGTCTGCAGCGACAACATCTGTCGTGTCACCATAGAGCAGCAAGTTGGATAGTGGTGACCATGCGAGATCAGCACCAACTGCACCCATCATTTCGAATTCCGTAGATGTCAATGCCGTTCCATGAACAACAACCAATTCGCCAACGAGAAGGTTGTTCTGAACAAGGATGTCAAATTCGGCACGACTGGATTCATCAACACCTTCAGAGAGATGGAGATACCATGCGTTGAGACTTCCACTGGCATTTCCAGATGTGATATGGCTTCCGGTGTAGTCGGATTCAAGGGTCGTAACCTTGGTATGGATTCCATCGCCTCCGAAATTGTACAACTCGATGTTTCTTGAGAGCATGCTGTCCCATGCATCTGTGTTGCTGGATGGAGACCCTTGGACAGCAGTGACACCACCTGCAACTGCCATAACTTCGGCATACTTCATTTGTTGATCTGCCATGTTCCACATAGAGGATGTCTGAACAAATGTCTTCATCCATGAGATGTCGCGTTTGTAGTTTGGATTGTTCTTCCACTGGTTACGGTTTGAGTAGCCGCCTTCTTCAGATTTCACGGAAGTGTGTACTTCAAAATCCCAAAGCGGAATATGGTTGTAATGCATATGATTGTGTGTGTCGATCAATCCTGGGTAAATTGTACCGTTCGTTTCGACGACTGGTACGCCTGTGAGGTCGACGTTTTGTGGGATGTTTTGTCCTGACCAAACAGCGTCTATTTTCCCATCACGAACCAACACATGGCCATCGTTGATGACTGCGTCTTCGGTATTCATGGTCACAACACGACCGTTGAGCAGCATGGATTCAACAAAGCCTCCATCGCTAATCCCAAAGCATCCTATCATGTTTTGAGCCACGCTAAATGATTCGTCTTCGGAGTAACCCGGAGTTGGAGGTTTCACTTTCCACAAGGTACCGTTCTCAAGAGTGATGTAGGAATTTCCATACCACGAATCTCGTGCTGGATACGACATTGCATCGATAAGTGTTCCAGAATCGTCATAGAGATTAACGGTATCACCATCGTAATAATCCAATTCTATTCGCGAAGCGTTGATGAAGACAGAAACATAACCTCCTGGTTGAATGATCGTGTTTCTGGCCAATTGACAAGGAGCACTTCCACCGTCTGCAATATCGTCCAAAACCCAATTCGAGATGTTGATTGGGCTATCGGTAGGGTTGTGAAGTTCGATGAATTGGTCGGAAAACTTCCCATACTCTCCATCCCCGTTCCAATCCGTGGCATTGTAACAATTGGAACATGTTTCGTTGTTTTTCATGCCATTAGGAGAGGGTAGCAATTCTGAAATTATGATTGAAGGTTCGGATGCATTGTCACTTGTTGACTCTTCAGAAACCCCTTGCGGGATGACGAGTACGCTTAGAAGAAGAAAAACGGTGACCAATGTCAACAGTCTGCTCATGTTCCCCCCTCGTTCATAGAGCACATCAACCCGTCGATGCAGAACTTTGGTCAAATGCATGGGCACATATACTGTGACCCGTAGGACGACTTATGCCAACAGTAGAAATGCACGAGTCGTCATTTTCTGATATCATTGAAGGAAACGACCTCGTTATCATTGATTTTTGGGCCGAATGGTGCGGTCCTTGTCGAGCGTATGCACCAGTCTTCGAACGAGTATCAGAAGAATTTACTGATGTTATCTTCGCCAAGGTCGATACTGAAGTTGAACAAGCCCTTGCAGGCTCGTTTGGAATTCGCTCGATTCCAACCACGATTGCCTTCAAGGATGGAATCGGTGTCTTCATGCAACCAGGTGCCCTCCCCGAGGACGCCTTGCGTGATTTAATCACCAAACTCAAGGATTTGGATATGGATGAAGTTCGTGCAGAACTTGAATCTCATGAATCCCAAGAATCAGCATAAGGCGAAAAGCGTCATATGTTGGATTTGAAACGGGTGAATCAATGCGAAGTATCTCGTTGTTGTTGATTTTCCTTCTCCCATCCTTGCTCTCGGGCTGTTTTGGGGAAGATCTTCAAAACAATTCAGAAGAGATCGCCGAGAACGATTATCCTGAACCATGGGAACGCTCCGGACTTCAATATGACGATTCAGACGTCTTTTCCCGAGTGACCACCAACGGAACGTATGGTGTAGGGACAGTCCAATCGGTTTTCGTACCTGTACCGAGCATCACGCTCGCAGATGGTGGAGCAGGTGCAGCAGGAGGAGCAGAGGTGCACCTTGGCCTTTGGCTGCCAGTCATTGAAGGGTGCGACTATACCTCTGCGGAAAATTTGACAGAGGACTGTCAAGTACCTGTCATCGCAGAAATAGGTCCATATTACAGCGACGGCGACGTTGATGCCCTAACGCCAGCCAATCGGTTGGGTCGAATGTTGATTGAAAATTATGTGCCACATGGATACGGCGTGGCTCAAGTGTCTGTCTTTGGGACAGGTGAATCCAATCATTGCATGGATCTGATGGGTACTGATGAACAGCGAGGTATCGATGCAGCAGTCACTTGGCTTGGAACCCAATCTTGGTCAAATGGAAATGTTGGTATCATCGGGAAATCCTACGATGGATCGACTCCCTGGCAAGCGGCCACGTTTGGAAATCCTCATCTTGCAACCATCGTTCCAATGTCTGGATTGATTGGAGTCCATGAGTTGATGTGGCGCAATGGTAGCATGGAAGCTCGCGGAATGATCATGCACAACGGTGTGTATGGATCCTTCGGTATCGATGGTGATACAGAGGACAGTCACACACTCTGTGAAGGTTACATTCAGGGCTATGCAAATGGACCTGCTGCTTACCTAAGCGGCGGTATGGTAGACTATGCTGGTAACACTTATTGGACGGAACGATCATTCCTCGATCGAGTTCTCCAGAATTACAACGGTTCTGTCTACTTAATTCAAGGAATGCAAGATTGGAACGTCGACCCTCACATGTCATTCCCAGTGCATCAACAGGTTGCAGATGCCGGTATAGAAATCAAAACACTTGCAGGCCAGTGGGCTCACGATTATCCTGACCGCGTTGAAGGTCACTCTTCTCAAAGTGCAGGACGTGGTGCTGAAGCATATCCCTACACGCTACGCTGGGACTGGGCCGATGAAATGCTCTACTGGTTTGATTGGTATCTGAAAGGAGAGGGACGTGCTCCAACACTTGGAGTCGAAATGCAAGACAACCGTGGTGGATGGCGATTTGAGCAGACCTATCCTCCAATGGATGTCGAGAATCTGGTTTTGGTAGGGAGTGATCTCGGTGCAACAGGATCAACAGTATCTGCAACGAGTTCAGTTACACTCAGTTACGGGCCATTCGAAGAAGAAACACGAATCATCGGTATGCCTACGTTCCACATCGATGCGACACCAGGGCTGACCGGCGGTCATCTTTTCATTGAGATGACAGATGGGACTGGAATGCATCTTGGTCATGCAGTCATGGACCTCCGCTTCCATGCAGGCGGCAGAGATGGGCAAGAAGTACTTGCTCCGTTTGTATCGGTCAACGCTTTGATGGAATTCATGCCAATGGACGTCGTGCTCCAAGAAGGCGAAGGAATTATTCTCACTGTGACCCAAACAGGGGAAGATTACGTACCATCTCCTGGTGCTTCCGGTGGAGTGACAATCGATTGGTCTCAAAGCACACTTACGCTTCCGACAATTGAGCGACCATGCGATGTTTTGTTCCAAGCACCAATGCTTGATTATTCGAGCGAAGCAGGACGCCAGTGTTGATTTTAGAACAATGAGAGGATGTCGCTGAAGACATCCTTCGCATCACCAGAGGAACGTTCAACCAAACGACGTACGATCAATTCTGGAGTTGAACGAGCCAAGCAATTTCTCTTCGGTGTTCTGTCGACAATGAGTTCCAAGTGCTCATCAAGACCTTTTGCTTCAATACCATCGATTCGTAGATCATCGCTACCGTATGCCTCGAGAATGGCAGGTGCAAGGTGTGTTACCAATACCATGCTAGAGTTGGCTTGTTGTTGAGCTGCTCGCAGCATTCCTGCGATGATTCGGGCGCCTGCACCGGGCTCAGTAATTGCTTCAAGTTCATCCGCAAGAATGAGTTTTGGTTGGGTATTACTGACGACTTGAGCCAAATCAACCAAGGTCGTTTCGAGAGCCCCTGCACTTTGAGTTCCACTTGATTTCGCAAGAACATGCAACGCTTCCACACGGCCGATAAAGGCATGTTGAGCAGGTACTGGTAGTCCCATGTGAGCAAGAATTGTGACATACGCTACCAACTCGAGGAGTGTGGTTTTACCTCCGCTGTTTGCTCCTGTAAGCAAAGCAATCGGTTGCCGGTCACCCTTGGGCGCTGCGAGTCCTAATCCATAATTGACCGGTTGAACCTCTCCATCGATGAACAGATGTCGCCCCTCTTCAAACCATATTCCGTGATGCACCAATTCAGGCAGTTGTGCATTGTGGTGCATAGCCCATGCTGTGATACTGTACCACATGTCATGTTCAATGAGACGTTGAATTGCCGTTTCACATAACGGTTTCAAATCAGCGAGTTTGGTAGCCAGCCGGAGGAGATGATCGTTTCGACAGTCGTTGATTCGTCGTTCGAGTTCATCGTTGATTTTATCCAGAACACCTCGGTTGAGTTTCACAGGCCAATTGGTCGCGTAAAGATCAAACGGTGCCTGCAAACCACATGGCTCAAGGTACTGTGAAAGTTCATTTCTTCCTTGCTCAAGAATGTCAGTGATGACATCTTCGGTGGCAGAAGCTAGTTTTCTCTGAAACGTTGCCGCATCGGCTAATGCTTCGAGCATATCTGAGCCTGTCAGATCGAGCGAAGCAGTTTCCATTCCAGAGGAGATGCGTTGATTGAGATCTTCCTCGAGACGCTTGGCCATGTTCCACAATCCATCTCGAATTTCTTCCATTGTTTCAACATCGCCAGAATCACTCATCATGGCGAACACTGTGGTCAATTGGTCAAGTCCTTCGGTCTCATCAAAGATGATGTTGAGAGTCGAATGGATGGCGTTCTTTCCTTCGTTTTTCCATTGCATTAAGTCGAGAATTACTTTCAATGCCTTTCGATTGTTTGTAAACCAATCAAGTGTATACTCGGGAACCATGACATCAGAGCGACCTGCTTCTGGTAAGACCAGCCATCCCGGAGGTACATCTTCTGGTCCGTGTCTACCAACCCACGTCACGGTCTTGAAAACGGTGTAATCTTTCCATGATTCTTGGCTACTCGGTGTTAAAATTCTGACATATTGATTCCATTCTGGATGCTCGTGTTGGCTTACGATTACACGTTCGTATCGCTGCGTTGGACGGCGTGTGTAACTCAAATTTTTGAACAGCGTCCGTAAATGGGCAAAGGCTTCTGGGGCCTCGGTTGCGAAGCTCATCATTTGTTTACAACGCTCTCGCCGTTCATCGATTTGATGAAGTGGCATGAGCATTTGCATTCGTGAGGAGCTCGCAGCGTTCGATGCGAACGTTTGCATTGAAGCGATCAGTTGTCCATGCAACTTTTCAGCTTCAGGCGTTGCAAGGAATGTGGCTTCTGCGCCATTGTATTCTCGTGCAAGAGAAAGAGCTCGCTTGATAGAGATGCCTTCTACCTCAGCGATTCGAGAGATGTCTCCCGACTCTAAGGTCTTGAGCAATTCATGGCGTCCACCAAAGTGGTCATCCAATCGTTTCATCAAACGTTCGCCAATACCGGGTAGATTTGTGAGCACCATCACAGCAAATCGAATGTCAAGGGCTTTTGAGGATAACCCTTGAATTGAGGTTATTCTTGATAATCTGGAAGGTTGAGTTCTACAGCAAACAAGGGGTCGACGTGGGTTGAATCATGGTAGGCAACAACAACACCTCCGTCACGAAGAATTGCTAAACTTGCAAAATCAAATCGTATGTCATTTCCAGCACCAGAAGTTGAGTCAAGATCACCCTGTCCAATGTATGTCATCGTGTCTGGAGCGAGGTCTTTGCTGTAATCTCGGGTGTGGAAAAGAACGTCAACGTCAGGTCCTTCACTCGACTGATATCGGACGTTGAGTACGAAAAGATCGTGTTCTCCGTTTGCCTGAAACTCCCATTCTTCAATACTCGAAGCTGAAGCCCCGAGGTCATAGGTGTGATTTTCCCATGTGACTGCACCATCGATTGAAGTATAGTGCGTGAATGTGGTTCCTGAATTTGCAACACAGTGGATGGTTCCTGTCATGTCAATCTGACAATATTCACTTGGGAATTGAACAGCAAGTTCATTCCAAGAGAGTGTTGTATCGAGGAAGGCAGCGTTACCGTTATCGAAATATTGCGGGAACAAGAGTCCTCCACTTGGAACAGCAAAGGCACGCATCTCTTTGTGTGGTTTATTGACATCCCAATAGAAGTCCAGCGATGAGTTGGTGAAATCCAAGTCGACTTCGATACTCGGTTGCGAAGAGGATCGGCCAGGGAATTGGATCGGGTAATAATTCAGCCCATCAACAGAGATTTGGCCACCTGCGTTTTGAGATTGATGCCAGAAGTTTGAGATGACAAGGGAAGCCCATTCGCCATCACCAATGCTTGAACTGATTGGGCCAACAACCTCCACCTGCCAACTACGGTCATAGAACGGTTCAGTGATTCGGTTGTAGCACCACTTCCATTCCATTTCCGAATCATCGTAGAGAATGGCATAGAATTTGTCCAATTTCAGGTCTCCACCTACATACGGGAACCATGACATTGAGATGATGTCACCGTTTGTTGCTTGAACAATGCTTCCTTCTCCGAGACCTTCAGTACCTGGATTTGTCGGGATGAAGGTTCTGCATTGCAAATCAGGCGTGACACCAGGAATCCATGTGTCCCATTCATGACCTCGGTCAACGGACCAAACGGGGTATTCCCCTCCGATGTTCATGATCGAGCCAGAAATTGTTGTTGCAATGTAGTGCTCACAACAGTTTCCTCCCTTCGATTCATCAAAAACAGCCCACGTCATGTTGGTTGTTTCGTTGGTACGCAAATCCACAGTCATGAATTCTCGAGGCGTTTCATGGGTCTGTTCATCAATGAGAATGTATTCAGTCCATGCAGATGTGATTTCTTCGTTTTCAACAATGGTTTCCCCATCACCAAAACATCCTGCAAGAACCATGCTGGATACTAGCAATAAGGCGAGAAGACCTCTGCGCATGGTAACCCTACTCGTCGGCTGTTTTCAAATCCTTGCAAAGTGCATTGAAGGTGCGAAGACCGGTGAGCGTATGACTGCCAAACCATGTAAGTGCCTCCCCATCGATGCATCTTGTCCAAGGACGAACTCCTCCGATGGCTTCCACAGCATCGCTAATCGCTTCACCTTCTTGTTTCGAAAATTCGTGAGGTTCACTGGAAAGGAGGAGTCCTTCCACGTTGTGTTGAACAATATCTTCCGGCGTTACGGTAGGATAGCCATTCCCTTCAGGCTCGATATCAGGAACTTGAAACCCACAGGCTTCGAGGAGTGCGCCAGAGTATTTGCTCGGAGAGACAGCCATCAAAGGTTCGTGCCAGATCATTGGAAGAACGACTGGGCCATCGCGATGAGTCCCCCTAGTAAGCTCATGTCGTATGGCGTTCGCTAATTCTGTGGCCCTCGATACAAGATTCAATCGCTCCCCGAGAAGCATCAGCATGCCAGGAACATCAGCAGGTCTTTCGACAGTACTTACAAATGTCTCGATACCTGCTTCGATGAGTGCTTCGTAAACCTCGCGTGGATTTTCTTCACGATCAAGAATGACGATGTCTGGATTGGCGTTCAAAATCTTGTTGAGATTAGGTGTCTTCGTTCCACCAACAACTACGACTTCCTCGACAAATGCTGATGGATGAATGCACCATGGCGTGCGACCAACGAGTTGTGATTTGTTTAGACCGAGCTCTGCAAGTGTCAGCGTAAGGCTCGGAACGAGCGAAATCACCCGCATATCTTGACCTCAGCGTGCATGGACGCGATATGCGATTTGTGCACCATCAACATCGAATGCTTCTACATCCTCAGGCGGTTGGTCATCACTAAAGGAAATACCAGACGACCTCGTTTCCTTTGCAATCCACGATTGGTCCTCTTCGAACAGTTCGGGAACATCCTTCATCCAAACTTCAACGTCAATCATTGCTTCAATTTCGAGGTTCATGTCCTTTCGCTTCGATTGAATACGTCGAGTAATGTCTCGAGCAAGTCCCTTCGATAGAAGGTGAGGTGTATCTTGCATGTCAAGAACAAGACTCACGTGCGAGGCGTGTTCTCCCTCGCCGACAGTAATGGTTGCCGCCGCATAACCCTCGCGCTCGGCTCGGCGAACCTCGACATCGGATTCAACGATTTGAACACCCATGAGGGTGCATGTGCCATTGCGGATATCTTGGAGCAGTGCTTCCTGATTTGCATGATTCTTGATTTCGTTTGCAATTGCATTGACGTCACCCTTTGCTCGGGGAGCAAGGGCACGGAAATTAACCCCTAGTTCGACCTTCTGGAAACGGTCGAGATCCGTTTCAACAGCAATCTTCTCGACATTCAGTTCTTCACACAACAGGTCGTGATATGGTTGTAAGTCAGGTCCTGCAACAATCCATCCCTCAGCGCACGGCAGTCGTTGCCGTCGTTGTGCATCGATACGAATTCGTCGTCCGGTTTCAGCCAATTCTCGTACAAGTTCCATCTCATGCTCAAGGGCTGAATCATGCGGTGGTAGTTGAGCCGTTGCTGCTACGAGGTCTTCATTCCACGTATCTGCGGTTGCACCTTCAGTCGAACCCGGGGTTCCCAATGGCCATGCTGCAGTGTGGACCGTTTCACCGGTTAAATTACGATGAATCGTATCGACCATGAACGGACTAACAGGAGCAATCAATCGACACAATGTGACTAGGATTTCATGGAGTGTATGCTGACAAGCAAGCTTGTCCCCAGACTCTGCTTCATCCCAAAGACGTCGACGGCTTCTTCGAACGTACCAATTGGACAAATCATTGACGATGAAATCCTCAAGATCACGACATGCTTTGTGGAAATTCCAGTTCGTAAATCCATCATGGTAGGACCTTGCAGTTCTGTGAAGTTTTGAAAGAATCCATCGATCAAGGCGAGAGCGTTGCTCAACAGGTGATTCAGATGCATTTGGATCAAAGGAGTCCAATGCTGCATAATCGACATGGAAACGATAGACGTTCCACAGCGTAAGGAACATCTTGGCATAGGTTTCGCGAACTCCATTCGAATCAAACTTGAGTGGATTCCAAGGTGCACCGGCTGTGACCATGTACCAACGAGTTGCATCGGCACCTTCTCGGTTGAAGTGATCCCAAGGGTCGACGATGTTACCTCTTGACTTGGACATCTTTTTCCCTTCTGCATCAAGAATGAGTCCTAGCGATAAGCAACGCTTGTATGCGGGTGAATCAAAGACGGTTGTTGATACTGCGAGTAGGGTGTAAAACCATCCTCGTGTTTGGTCAACACCTTCACAGATGTAATCGACAGGGAATGAAGAATCGAAGGTTTTGTTTTCATCGAACGGATGGTGCCACTGTGCGAACGGAGCGCATCCAGAATCGAACCAACAATCCATCACAAACGGTTCACGTTGCATTGGCTTTCCAGTATCAGAAACAAGCGTGAATGCATCGACAACAGGTCGATGCAAATCAACATCATCAGGACATTCAGGATTGTCAATACCAGCAGCATTGGCTTTTGCAACCTCAGATTGCAATTCAGAAATGGAGCCAACACATTTCATGTTCCCATCCTCGTCTCTCCATACCGGAAGAGGTGTCCCCCAGTATCGTTCTCTGGAGATGGCCCAGTCCTTGACGTTGCGTAACCATTCGCCGAATCGACCTTCACCGACCCAATCAGGTGCCCATTCAACGCCATCGTTGAACTCGAGGAGTCGCTCTTTGACTGCAGTCATTCGAACAAACCAAGAATCCATTGCATAGTAAAGAAGTGGATGATCCGTTCTCCAGCAGTGTGGGTAATCGTGGAGGTAACTCTTCTCTCGGTAGAGCAGGCCAGAGCCGATTGAGTCGTTCTGACCAACCAGAATTTCCATGACTGTATCATCGCATGACTTGACGTATCGTCCATCGAGTTCGGGATGTACTCCATTGACAAAGTTCCCTTCCATGGTGACGGTGTGGTACGCTGGTAAGCCCACCTCCATTCCTAGGTTGTAATCATCTTCACCGTACATGACGGCGGTGTGAACCACACCTGTTCCGTCAGTCGTTGTCACCCAATCTGCGGAAAGAACGGTCCATGCTGTGGTTGAATCTCCACGAGGAACCGCATCAGGGAAGAGTGGTTCGTAGGACTTGCCTACAAGCGATGAGCCAGGAATTTCTTCAATGATGTCGACGTGATGACGCAGAACTTCTCCCATCAAATCCTTTGCAAGAATCAATTCCTCTCCAACAGAAGCGCCACCTCGTCCTTGCCAACCTTCGGGCTCTTCGCGCACACGACAGCGGGCGTAGGTAACTTCAGGGCCAACTGCGAGGCCAACGTTTCCAGGTAGTGTCCAAGGTGTTGTGGTCCACGCAAGGATGTATGCTGAATCATCAACAAGCTTGAATTTGACGTAAACGGAAGGTTCCTCGACTTCTTTGTATCCAAGTGCGACTTCGTGACTCGAATAGGAGGTTCCTGTTTGTGGGCAATATGGTAATACTTTGTGCCCGCGATAGAGAAGATTCTTGTCGAACATTTGCTTCAATGCCCACCAGCATGATTCAACATAATCGTTTTGCAGTGTGACGTATGGATTGTCGAGATCGACCCAATATGCCATGCGTTCTGTCATCTCACGCCAAGCGCTCTCATAGGTCCAGACGCTCTCTCGACAAGCATCATTGAACGCTTGCATTCCAAAGTTCTCAATCGCTTCATTACTCATCAAATCAAGTCGTTTCTGAACCTCGATTTCCACCGGCAATCCGTGCGTGTCCCAACCACCTTTTCGTTCAACAAGGAAGCCTTCCATCGACTTCCATCGGCATACAAGATCCTTGTAGGCACGTGCGACAACGTGATGAATTCCAGGTTTTCCGTTTGCGGTAGGTGGTCCTTCAAGGAAAATGAACGGAGCGCCTTCCCTGTTTGAGGCGATGGATTTTTGAAATGTTTCCTCATTCTTCCACGTTTCTAGAAGTGCTGTTTCAAGGGCAACAGCATCGAGGTCACCCGCAGGACTTGGTCGAACCATGGTCTGCCAAACGCGCCATTGTTTTCAATCTCTCCCTTGGTTCAAGGAGTCGATTGAACTGACACATTCAAGTCCTTGGAAAAACAGGCAAGGCTATGGCCGGCTCTCTCAAGGGGCGTAGTATTGCGTTGCTCGTGCTTTTTTTGTTCGTCATGGGGCCTTACACGACCTTCGTCCCACCTGCTCCTGCTACCGTACTTGATGGCGAGCAGGACGTTGATTCTGTGTCCGAAGGGACACCAGTAACTGTCGATATCCGACCAGGTCAGGTCAGCCTATCTCCGTTTGAGCTCGATGTTCCATCAAGTTCAGGTGCAATCACTTCTCTCGATATGACTGTTCAATCTGCGACAATGGAGAATTCACAAACGCTGCTATGGGAAGGAGATGCATCATGGAACCACATCGATGCGACGAAGGATAACACATTCACACAATCAGGTATACTTTCGGGGGCGGGTTCAGCACCGGGCTACGACTTCAATAACGGAGCTCAAGGATGGACGTTTTCCAACTCATATAGCAGCAGAGTTACCACTCCTGCCTGTGGATACAACGGTAGCACAGGAGGGTCTATTCGCACCTATGCAGGTTCAACACATGCGACATCACCTGCAATGGACCTTTCAGGTCGTTCCAATGTCCCATTCAATGCTTGGATTCATGAGGGCCGATCTGGTTGTGGTGAAACTCCAGATTCAGGTGAAAATCTTCAGGTCAAGTACAAGACTGCGAGTGGTTCTTGGACAACTTTCCACACGTTCCAAGGCGGTGGTGCACAAACCAGCAACTTCCAGTATTCAACCGTCCTGCCTGCAGCGGCGCTTCATTCCACATCTCAATTTCGATTCCAGCAAACCTCAGGGAGTGGTACATGTTGTGATTATTGGTTTGTTGATGACGTCAAGGTCGTGATTCCACCGACTTCGACTTGGACAAGCCCAGCCTTTGGTTATAACACCTCGAATAGCTTTACACTTGCTGAAGGGCCATATGCTCCAATGCACATCAATGCAAATCTACCGGCCGGCTCATCGCTCAGTTGGACGCTGATCGATGCTCAGACCGGAGACAACATTTCTGGATTTGAATCCATAGAGGGAATGCAAATTCACCTCGATGCAGTTGATTGGGAGCACTATGGATCGTTACGCGTTCAACTCCAGTTCGAAGGACTTGGAGCCGGTTTGATGCCATCGGTGGAGTCGATATCCGGTGGGGGATTAATCAAAGATACATTCTCTTCCAATCCAGTCGAACGTGGATGGTCCCTCAACAACAGCACTTACCTTGCTGGGGCGATTTCATCAATTGCCAACGGAACGGCTCATTCGCCGTGGTATACCAGTAATTCTCCTCTTGCAGGTTACCAGATTGCAGCCGTATCACTGGAATTTGATGCCTTTGTACGACATGATGTCAACGATGCTTGGACATCGATTTTACTGCCTTATTCTGGTGCTCTTTCCGCAAATGAACATGCTTTCCAATTGATGTTCATGCACAACTCATCCCAGCCCGCACTCCTCGACCAGGTCCAAGTAACGATGTCCAGCGGCCAACGAGTAGACTCACCCTCGTTGGATCTCAACGGTGACGGAATTCTGGAATGGGGCGAACCTGATGTCCGAATAGGCTCATGGGGTTTCCAAAACCGCTTTTCAAACGGTGAAAACACAGAACGGGATTCCTTTGGATTCGCGGGTTACGTCGAGGCAGGTGCATGGATTCCAGCATCCAATTTGAAACATTTCGCAGTTTCAGTATCCAGTGAAAACGGGAACATGACGGGTATGTCCTTGCGCGTTGCAGGTTCGACCATCGCCTCAAGAACCCTTGATAATGCGACCGTACACCGATTTGAACTCAACGAAACGGAACATACGCTCTTGCAAGCAACCTTGAGCAGCCAAAGTGCATTGTTGAACAACTTGGGTCAAGGATTCGCATTCGTGAACATCGAAGTATATGGAAACGGTTTCGTTATATTTTCGAATCTAGCTGCGCCGTATGCTACACAAATGGACATCACCGCTAATGAACAATCGCCGCTTGTTATGGCAGCGAATTCAGCCTATCGGACACCTGGTTCGTCCCCATCGATCACATTCCCATTCACAGGTCTTTCCAACGGAAAATTGGTTGTCGAGGTCACGGATATGGAATTCAGCGATGATGTTGCGGCAGGCATGGTTTCAATGGAAAATGCATCAAGCCCATTGACACCTTCGCAACGATGGCTTTCGTTCACGACACGATTCAATGTGGATTCTGCTCGTTCAATTTCACTGATTCGATTGGATGTACAAGGACAGAACAATCACGCTACTTGGCTCTTGCCAACGGGCGGTGGCACATCCCTAGGGCAAGGTGATAGTTCGCTCGTTGAGTTGCATCCAACTGAAGCAATCAGTATCGCTTCAGTCTCGGCAACGATGAGCGAAATCACCGTCAAATTCCGAGTAGAACAGGGCTGGGATGATGAGGATTGGCTCACTGTATCAATGCGCCTCGTTCTTGATAACGATGTAATTTCCAGGCCTGGCCAGTACATGTGGAGCGGTATCGGCGGTGGACAAGCGTTTGAGAACGATTTGGTCATCAAGTCTGTTGAGATCAGCGATGATAATGGACCAATCGATTCTTCGACAGAATATCTCGCTGCTGGCGTGGGATTGAATTTCTCAATCGACGTTGGCTATGAAGGCGTTGAAGGAATTGATGCGTTTGCTGATGGCGATGCAGAGGTTCAACTCTGGCAAGGCAGTACAATGATTGCCAACACGACGAGCCTTGATGAGGACATGTGGAACGTCTCCGACGCTGCACCTTTCTCGTTCGGCGATTTGACATGGAGCATTCGAGTCGTCCCTCTGAACGGCGGAGACATTACCAATGAATCAGAATACACACGCACCTTCAAGATCGATCCAACCGCTCCTGCCGTCATAGGCACATCTGTTGCATGGTACGATCACCGCCTTGCATCCACCAGTCAAACTGTTCAATTCCAAATCCTCGATCCTGTGCTTCTTCCATCGGACGTTCATCTCATGCTTTGGCGTGAATGGGCTGACGATGATGACCTCAACGGATGGCCAAGTCCGGATGAATACAAACAACGGTCCCTCATTATACCAACCGACTTGACCATTTCAACAGGACTCTATACTCTCTTATTCGATGATTCGATGGGCTCACAGGGTCAGAAAGTAGCTGGCTATTTGGTTGGAATGGATGCATCTGGGCAGATTCTCGAAGATGCTGGAACAGGCGAAGATGGTGAGCACTTGTTCATGTATCAAATTGGGCCTGATGGCCCACCTACGCTCTCATCAACTGCGATGTCATGGACGGGTGGAGCCACCCCTTGGTTGCATCCAAGTCAACCCTACACACTACGTATTGACATGAGTGAACCAAACGGAGCATCCGACCTTACCACCGTTGAAGTACAACTTGCTTCCAATATACTGACCTCACCTCTCTCATTTACATGGGACTTCCGAACAGGTTCGTGTACGTCAGGAAGCATTCACCTCGTCATCAATGATTGCAATATGCTATCTTTGAATGGATTCACTGCTGGCCCATACGAAAAGGACACTCGGTTAGTGGTCGAGTTGGAATTAGCATGGACAACCCCTGATCTTGGCGACACGTTCCGCGAACCGAGTGTGAAGATTATCGATCGAGCAGGACAGGAGGTCATCCAAACCTTCCCAGCATTACGATGGCGGTTCTCACCAGCGTTAACAATTCCACAAGATTCTGTTTCTTTGGTCCTGACTCAGGGTACTGTGCTTGATGATGGGGCCAGACTCCCTCCAAATTCACCGTTTGAGTTGACCGGCGGATTGATGTTTGAAACGAGTGAACTTGTTCCATCGTTCAACTGCACTGTTGATGTTGCGTTCGCAGGTCAGGTTTATTCTGCTGAAACCTTCAATGGAATCTGGAACGTTGAACTCCAATCGCCTTCATTCTCTGATACGATTCCATTGACCTGGTCCGTTGGCTGTTTACCACCACAAGGCGTAGATGCAACGGAGGAAGGATCGTCTGTGAAATGGATGGTTATTGATGGGCTTGGCCCCGAGCCTCAAGAAGTTCAGAGCCCGCGGCCGGGCTCTATCCTTTCAGCAGAAGAACACGAGGTGACGATTGTTCTGGTCGAAGAAGGAGGAATTGACTTTGAATCACTCCGGCTTGCTTGGTGGGTTGAGGATTATGATACAGGAGAATTCATTCGAGAAGGCGACAGCCCATTCCTCCTGCAAGGTACTGACATCAGAGGTCTGAATCTCGTTGGTACTGGAACAATGGATTTGAGTGTCATCACCGATGAAATGCTCATTGACCGATTTGTTGTTTATGTCGTTGTTGAAGGTCGGGACCTTGCAGGAAATCTTGTCTTAGGAGGCGAAGGCCAGTCTGCTGGGAATGCGGTCACATCCTGGCTCATGGAATGGAGACAGCCTAAATTCGAATTTGAGACACCTGCAATGGAATACTCTCGACTCAATCTGCAGACCGGTGATTCAACAGCAGTCCAAATCTTTGTGAAAAACGTTGGAACACTTGATGGCACAACCTCTGCCACCATCTCCGTTGTTCGCGCAGATGGGACTTCAGAAGTTCTCCGTCAAACCGAAGTCGAAATTGCCGAGGGCGGTCTTGGTACACTTCTTGTTGATTGGGCTCCAGAACAACCAGGGTCGCAATGGATCGAAGTTGAACTGGAAAGTGGTGCCGAGGGTATCGGGCCATCAGTCGAGGTCCGAGCCAAGACCAATCCTTCCTTCAGCGAGGCTGTGTTTGGGGAAGTTAACCCGATTCTTGGCTCAATGGGAGCTCTTCTTGCTCTTTCGATTGTTCTAGCACTGTTGCTCATGGCTCGAAACGCAACCGTGCGGCGAGGTTCAAAATCAGAGTATGAATGGGACGAATACTCCGACTACCTTGATGAAGACGAGGACGACTTTGTCGACGATGATCCCGATCTCAATCTTGACCAACCGATTGTTGAAACTTCAACAGAAGCGTCAACTCCTGCAGTGGCTGCCTCAACCGCCACCGCAACTTCTGCCGATGGTTGGACCCAAGGGTCCGATGGCGTTTGGTGGTGGCAGAATCCACAAGACGGCAGTTGGTGGTACAAGGATGCGAACGGAGAGATTCTCCAATACAAGTGATGCATCACTGCTATGAAACACGAACATGTGGGATGGTCATGGGCGAGCAGGGAGCAAGCGTCATCGCTCTTCTCCAACTCAACCCAACGGTTGGAGACATCAAGGGAAACGCAAAGCGACTCGAACAATTCATTGAGAAAGCCTCATCATACGGCGCAGTTGCTTGCGTGAGCACAGAACTTGCCATTTGCGGTTATCCTCCTCGCGACTTGTTAATGCAATCGAGTTTCGTTGAATTGGCTCAAGAAGCGGCACTTTCACTCGATGTTGCAATCCCTTCACTTATTGGAACACCAACAATCCCTGATCATGAGCGCGGAAAACCAGGGAACGGAGTGGCTCTTCTTGGAAACCAAGCTCCTGTGAAAATTGTTGCCCGAAAACAATTGTTACCAACATACGATGTCTTTGATGAGGCAAGATACTTCGATTCAGACGACCGTCCTGGCATTGCTCGAACGTTGTCAGGGCCGCTAGAATTAGGAGTAACGGTTTGTGAAGATGCATGGCAAGTCGCTGGAGAGACGCCGTCCGAATATGAGGCGGATCCCATTGAGCAATTGGCGGAGTGGGGTAGGCAAGGCGTCAACTTGGATGCTACTGTCAATCTTTCAGCATCTCCGTACCATTCAAACAAAATTCAGACTCGATTGCACGTTGCACGAACCGCAGCGAAGACTCTCAACCATCCATTTTTACTTTCAAATCAAGTTGGAGGAAACGACGATCTTCTCTTCGATGGACGATCGATGGCTGCTTGGCCTACGGGCGATGTAGTGGTTGCGCCATCATGGAAGGAAGGCATTCTTCTCGTTGATATCGAGAATCCAACCGCAACAAAGTGGGTTGCAATGGATGATGACGATGGAGACGTGCTCTTCTTCACAGCAGATGAGAATGGAAACGGACGAAGTGACGTTTTGGAAGAGTTAGCAGATGCAGTCGTTCTGGGATTGCGTGATTATTGTCAGAAGTCTGGTATTGAACGAATTGTACTCGGTTTGAGTGGGGGCATTGATTCTGCCGTGGCGGCATGCGTAGCTGCCGAAGCAGTTGGCGCTGAAAATGTGCTTGGTCTTTCCATGCCTTCCCGTTTCTCCTCTCAACATTCGATGGATGATGCACAATACACTGCACATGCCCTTGGGATGGAGTATGCATCAATTCCAATTGATGAGCACCATTCAAGTTTGGAACAACAAATGGCTCAGATGCT
>CENG01126109.1_pt1 | contig 27779 bp, 29 predicted proteins | sample 530131 | NCBI WGS metagenome assembly CENG01 (sample SAMEA2591057, study PRJEB7988) | marine metagenome | biome: marine biome (ENVO:00000447); feature: surface water (ENVO:00002042) layer; material: saline water (ENVO:00002010), including plankton (ENVO:xxxxxxxx) | depth 5 m
GAAAATTAATTCTATTGTCAAAAATCAGCAATTTATTTTTTTGATTGCGGTAGTGGCAGCAGGTCTTGGTACACTCTGGATAATTGGTGACCTTGCATCACCAATACTTCTGAGTATTGTGTTAGCCTTTTTATTTAGGCCTCTATTTGTATATTTAGTGCAAATTGGGGTTCCAAGAAGTGTGAGCGTAGTGGTTACATTTCTTGTTTCAATGCTCGTAGGGATTGGTTTTTTTCTTATTTTTGTTCCAATGTTTATAAATGAAGCACAAAGGTATTTACAGGAAATACCAAGTCTTCAATTTCTTATTGATCCAATCAATAATTTTCTTAGCAACATTAATGTACCAATTGATTCATTGGACAGTGCGCAGAGCCTATTTTCAAATGTTGCCGGTTTCATAACAGACACTATTTCATTTGGCTTCTCTAGGGTTCAAGACACTGCAAATCTATTAATAGGGGCAATGATGGTTCCAATCTTTCTATTTTTTTGGCTATGGGATACAGAAACCTTATCGTCTGGTTTTTCAAAACTTATGCCCAAGAAAAAGAAGTTTTTGTCAAAAGTATGGACGGAAACAAATGGTTACTTTCAAGATTATTTCAAAGGTAAATTCATTGAAGTGCTAGCCGTTTCAGCTGCAGGAAGCTTAATGTTTTATTTGCTTGGTTTAAATAGCCCAATGCTGATTGGCATAACTTTAGGACTAAGCCAATTAATCCCGTTTTTTGGACCAATATTTATGACAATACCTATCCTAGTTGTATCTTTAGCACAATTTGGTCTAGATCCTTGGGTGATAGTCATTCTAGCTGCTTTTGCGGTTCTTCAGTTTGTTGACGGTAACATTTTTCTGCCATTTCTTTTATCAGAAGTAGTAAAATTGCCTGCAGTTATAGTCTTAATGTCTGTATTCTTTTTTGGCGCTTTGTTTGGAATATGGGGAGTATTCTTTTCAGTACCTTTGGCAAGTTTTATAAAATCCTTGATGGATAACTGGAAATTTATTGACTCTTAAATTACAGACTGTAGATGCTCAAAAACTTCCTGAGCATGGCCTGGCACTTTTACATTTCTCCATTCTTTAATTAGCATTCCATCTGGACCAATAAGAAACGTGCTTCTTTCAATACCCATATACTTTCTGCCATACATGGACTTTTCTTTCATAACTCCGTATGCATTACACATCTCTTCTTCTGGATCAGAAATGAGTGGAAAATTGAGAGATTCTTTCTCGATAAAGCTTTTATGAGATTTAAGCGAATCTCTTGATACACCAATAATATCGCAATTTAGTTTTTGGAAGTCTTTAAAAAGGTCTCTGAAATTTTGACTTTCAACAGTGCATCCAGAGGTTTTATCTTTAGGGTAAAAATATATAACTAAATACTTGCCTCGAAAATCCTCCAGACTAATTTGCTCGTTTTCTTCTATATTTCCTAAAAAGTTAGGTGCTTTTGCTTTATCATTCATTTCTAAGATTATAGTAGATAAAAAAATGAAAGGAAGTTTAGTAGCTATCGTTACCCCAATGCATGACGATGGAGCAGTGGATTACCAAAGTTTTAACAAACTAATTCAATTTCATGAAGAACAGGGTACTGATGGTATTGTCTTAGTTGGAACCACCGGAGAATCTGCAACCTTATCTTCAGTCGAAAGAGGTCAAATTTTCTCATTTGCAAGAAAAGCAACAACTCTACCCTTAATGGCTGGAGTGGGTAGTTCATCTACTAAAGATGCTACAAGTTTGATTGATATTGCTCTTAAAAATGGCATTGGTGATTGCTTGGCTGTTACACCTTATTACAACAGGCCATCACAAAAAGGTCTCTTTCTCCACTATAAAGAATTAGCAAAGACTGATGCACAGATATTTTTATACAATGTGCCCGGGCGAACTGGAGTAGATTTACTGCCCTCAACAGTTAACCAGCTAATGGATATTGAGAATATAGTTGGGCTTAAGGAAGCTGTAGCAACAAATGAAAGGTTTGATGAATTAAGCAATTTGCTCAACAAAAATTCAGATTTTTTAATGTTTTCTGGAGACGATCCAACTTTCGTTCAATTTATGGAATTGGGCGGTGTTGGCGTTATATCGGTTGCAGCAAATGTAATACCAAAGCAGATCAAGGATTTGTGTGACATGTGTTTATCTGGAGATTTCAGTAATGCAAATCAATCAGTCGAGAAATATCTAAAGATTTTTGAGCTCTTATTTATTGAAGCAAGCCCTAGTCCATGCAAATATCTGCTTGAAAAAAAGGGATTAGTAAAGAATAATCTTAGATTACCTCTTCACCCATTATCTGAGGAGTATAAACAAACAATTGATTTAGCTTATGAAGTTATCGCTTAAAATACTTATTTTCTTATTTCTAGCATCTTGTGCATCGAATAATTTTGCCACTTTAGAGTGTGAGAATGCAAATTGTACCCTTGAGAGAATCAATGAAAATGAAAGATTGGTAAACGAAGGGGATGATCTGATTGTTCTTGATGACATATCATACGAGCCATCGAATGATTTCCCTTATCCAGAGAGAGGTGAAAGTCTTCTCAAAGAGGGTGAAGTGCCCAGGCCAAAAAAGATTTTTTCATCAGAAGGGTCTGAACAGGTTGAAATACGCAGATTGGGAGAAATATACTGGATTTACGCCGAAGCCTTGCCGTCAAAAGCATGGCCACTCGTTAAAGATTTTCTTGGCAATGAATATAACCTTATTGAGGAAGTTCCAGAAAGTGGAGTTATTAGATCTCAATCAGTTGCTGACAACAATGAGCTAGTTGTAAGAGTTGAGCATGGCATCAAAAATAATAGCTCTGAGATTTATCTTTATGACAACCTTAACCAAGTAAAAGAAATTTCATTTTATGAAGATATGGCTAAATATATTTCCGATAACCTTCCTGGCTATCAGGGTAATTCAATAGCAGCTCAATCTTTGAATTTGAATAAGAAAGCTAGAATTGTGTACATCAGAAAAGAAATTGGTATTGAATTTAAATTAAGTTATGAAAGAGCATGGTCTGCTATTTCAAGAGCACTGGAAAAAACAAAATATACTGTTTCTGATAGGAATAGAGAGCTTAAATACATACAACTTGATTTAGAGGAGAGCAACTCAGGTTTCTTTAATTTCTTTAGATCCGATGATTCTGAATCAGAGGTCGACTATGAGCTAGTCTTCTCTCAATCAGGTGAGAATACATTGCTGGAATTTAAAAAATTGTCGAATACTCAAGTAAGTGTTAACGAGCTTGTTGATAAAATTAACGAGAATTTATCATGATAAAGAAAGACCTTGTTTCTCAGGGAAAAGCAAAATCACTGTATTCAACAGATGACGAAGGTTTGCTTTTAATGGAATATCGCGATGACACTTCAGCATTCGATGGAAAGAAAACAGAAGCTCTAAAAGGCAAAGGAGAGATAAATAATAAATTTAACGGATTTATTATGAAGCACCTGCAAAAAAGTGGTGTTGAAACACACTTTGTTGAAGAAATAAGCCCAAATGAAAGTCTCGTTACCAAGCTTGAAATGCTGCCGGTAGAGTGTGTTGTGAGAAACATTGCTACTGGATCTTTATGCCGTAGACTTGGAGTTGAAGAAGGCATTAAATTCAATGATCCATTATTTGAGTTTTTTCTAAAGGACGATGAGCTAGGAGATCCATTAATCAATGACAACCACATCATTGCTTTTGGTTGGGGTACACAAGAAGAGATAGACTTCATGAAGAAACAAACTTTTTTAATCAATAAAGTTTTATGCAGTCTTTTTGATGAAGCAAACCTCATACTAGTTGACTATAAAGTTGAATATGGAAGATCCTCTGAAGGATTGCTTTTAGGAGATGAGTTTACTCCTGATGGCTGCAGAATCTGGGATAAAGACACGGGTGAGAGCCTTGATAAAGATAGATTCAGGAAAGACCTTGGTGATGTTGTTGAATCCTATCAGATCGTAGCCCATAAATTAGGCATGGAAATCTAAAATTTTCCTTGAGAACACAACTTTAGACTATAATTAATACATGATGAATAAAACTGACAAAGCAATTTACTTCGACTATGCCTCTACAACTCCGGTAGACCCGAGGGTGGCCAACAAAATGATGGAGTATTTGACTGCAGATGGTCACTTTGGTAATGCTGCTTCAAGATCACATATTTTTGGTTGGAAAGCTGAAGAGGGAATTGAAAAGGCAAGACACCAAGTTGCTTCGTTGATAAATGCAGACTCAAGAGAAATTGTTTGGACTTCTGGAGCAACGGAATCTGATAATCTAGCCATTAAAGGAGCCGCTAGATTCTATAAAGCAAAAGGCAATCACATAATCACATCTAAGATTGAACATAAAGCTGTACTTGACCCATGCCGACAGCTTGAAAGAGAGGGGTTTGAGGTTACATATTTGGATCCTGATGAAAATGGGATAGTGAGCCTGGAGTCGATAAAGAATGCCGTGAAGGATGCAACTATCCTGATTTCAATAATGCACATTAATAATGAGCTTGGGTCTGTGAATGATATTAAGTCAATCGGGGAATATGCTAGATCCAAAGGCATAATTTTTCATGTCGATGCTGCACAAAGCACAGGGAAATTAAAAATAGATGTAAAAGAAATGAATGTTGATTTAATGTCACTAACTGCCGGGAAGACTTATGGTCCCAAAGGTATCGGAGCATTGTATGTTTCAAGAAAACCAAGAGTTAGGCTAGAAGCGTTAATCCATGGTGGAGGGCATGAAAGAGGGTTTAGATCAGGCACACTTCCAACTCACCAAATTGTGGGAATGGGTGTAGCATACAAGTTAGCAGCAGAAGAGATGGATCAAGACAATGAAAGAATAGCCAAATTGGCTAAGTATTTTTGGAAAGAGCTAAGTGAAATCGAAGAAATATTCCTCAATGGTTCACATGAGAATAAAGTTCCTAATATCACCAATATAAGTTTTGCTTATGTAGAGGGGGAATCACTAATAATGGCATTAAAGGACGTTGCAGTCTCTTCAGGTTCCGCATGCACATCAGCCAGTCTTGAGCCCTCATATGTTTTACGGGCCTTGGGGAGACCAGATGAATTAGCACACAGTTCTATCAGGTTTTCATTCGGCAGATTCACAACTGAAGAAGAGGTTAAAACCGTAGCTGAGATAGCAAAAAAAGCTGTTGAGCAATTAAGAGAGCTATCACCTCTTTGGGACATGTTCAAGGATGGAGTGGATCTTGAAAAAGTAGAGTGGGCACCCCATTAATTAGATATGGCATATTCAAGAAAAGTAATAAAAAAATTTGAGGACACCTTAAATAATCCAGCTGCGCACAGTGTGGGGAGACTGGATGCAAGCTCAAAGAATGTTGGTACTGGTATGGTAGGCGCACCTGCCTGTGGAGATGTGATGCGTCTTCAAATAGAAGTAAGTGATGATGGGCTAATTACTGACTGTAAATTTAAAACCTATGGATGTGGTTCGGCAATTGCATCAAGCCAACAAATGATTGAGATGCTAAAAGGAAAGACCTTAGCAGAAGCCAAACAAATTAAAGACAAAGATATCGCAAAAGTTCTTGAATTGCCGCCCATCAAGATTCATTGCAGTGTTTTAGCAGAAGATAGCATCAAAAAAGCCATTGAGGATTATGAATCCAAAAAAACACCTGCCTAAGATATTAAATTTTACGACGAAAGCAATCGCACACTTTAAACATAAAGTGGCTTGCCAAGGTAAAGAGAATAAAATAAGACTGGGCGTAAAGAAAACAGGCTGTAATGGGTTTTCCTACTACTTTAACTTTGTCAGTAAAGGTAATAAGTCAGATCATCATCTTAAAGTTGATGAACTAGATTTTTTTATTCCATACGATTCGCTAGATATTTTAGAGGGCTGCCAAGTTGACTATACTATTGAAGGCCTTAACCAAGGAGTAAAATTTCTAAATCCTAATGCAAGTGCGGTATGCGGATGTGGCGAAAGTTTTACAGTCTCCAATGAAAAAGATCAAAATACTTCCTCATGAGGTGATATGTCCTGAGGGCTTAACAATTGAAGCCCAGGAAGGAGAAACAGTTTTGGATGCTTGTTTAAGAAATGGCATTAAAATTGAACATGCTTGTGAAAAATCCTGTGCTTGTACTACTTGTCATGTAGTTGTGAGGGATGGGTTTAACTCATTGGATCCTGCAAGCGATACGGAGGAAGATTTATTGGATAAAGCATGGGGACTTGAAGCGACTTCAAGGCTAAGTTGTCAAGTTGTTCCTAAAGGTAAGGTAACAGTCATAGAGCTTCCTAAATATACAATTAACCAAGTTTCTGAGTTAACATAGCATGCTTAAATGGATTGATACTCTTGATATTGCAATTGAGCTAGTTGAGCTTCATCCAGATATTGATCCACAATGGATTAACTTTGTTGATTTAAGAGCGCTAGTTTTACAATTGGATGGTTTCGAGGATGATCCGGAAAAATGCAATGAAAAGATTTTAGAATCCATACAACAAAACTGGATTAACGAAAAGGAGTAAGAATGGAAAAAACATTATCAATAATTAAACCTGATGCAACCGAAAAAAATGTCATTGGGAAAATCATCGATCGATTTGAGTCAGCTGGACTAAGAGTTGTAGCAGCTAAACTAGTTCAGCTTGATAAGGCAAAAGCAGGCGGTTTTTATGCAGAGCATGAGGGCAAGCCTTTCTATGATAATTTAGTTAAATACATGACTTCTGGCCCAGTAGTTGTGCAAGTATTGTGTGGACCAAATGCAATTGCAAAAAACAGAGAATTAATGGGAGCAACAAACCCTCAAGAAGCAGAACCAGGAACAATCAGAGCAGACTTTGCAGAATCTATTGATGCAAATGCCGTTCACGGATCAGATTCCCCTGAAAGTGCTGCCAGAGAAATTTCTTATTTCTTTAATGAAGATGAAATCTTTGTAAACTAGTAAGTGATTTGTTAGAAAATAAAGCAATCAGAAAAAAGACCAAAAAAATTTGGATTGGCGATGTGCCAGTAGGCGGAGATGCCCCTATCACTGTCCAATCAATGACAAACACCAATACCGAAGATGCCAGCCAAACTATAAACCAGATTAATCAATTACAGGAGGCAGGAGCAGATATCGTACGAGTATCATTACCAACTGAAGCAGCTGCAGATTCATTTAAAACAATAAAAGAGAATACATCAATTCCTCTCGTAACCGATATACATTTTGACTACAAGATTGCATTGAAAGCACTCGAACTTGGAGCAGACTGCGTAAGAATTAATCCGGGCAATATTGGTACCGAAAAAAAGATAAGAGAGGTCATACTTTCTGCAAAAGATAAAAATATTCCAATTAGAATTGGAGTGAATGCTGGTTCTTTAGAAAAAGATCTTCAGGTAAAATATGGAGAACCAAGTTCTGATGCTCTTGTTGAGTCTGCAATGAGGCATGTTGAAATCTTAAATAAGCACAACTTCGATAACTTTAAATTGAGCATTAAATCATCTGATATTTTTATGACAGTTGATAGTTACAGGAAGATATCTGCCTTAATTGATCAACCGCTTCACCTTGGGATTACAGAATCAGGTTCTCTAAAATCAGGTACTGTAAGATCATCCATTGGTTTAGGAGCTTTGCTCATGGATGGAATTGGCGACACCATTAGAGTTTCTTTGGCTTCAGACCCTGTAGACGAAGTAGGAGTAGGGTGGGAAATGCTAAAATCATTAAACCTTAGATCCAGAGGTGTAAAAATTATTGCTTGTCCAAGCTGCTCAAGACAAAACTTTCAGGTAATTAATACCGTAAATAATTTAGAGCAAAGGTTGTCAGAAATTAAACAAGAAGTGACTTTGGCAGTGATTGGTTGTTATGTTAATGGTCCAGGAGAATCAAAGGTGGCAGATGTTGGGGTAACTGGTGCTTCTCCAAAACATTTAATCTATATCAAGGGAAAGCCTGCCTATAAGGTCAACACAGTTGATTTAGAAAAATCATTAATTAAAGAGGTTTTAAAAATTGCAGAAGAAAAAAGTAATACAATAGTAGCGCAATGAAAGAGTTAAAAACAATAAGAGGTATGCCAGATTTATATGGACAAGAGGTTCAGACAATTTCATTTGTTGAGAAAACTTGCGAAAAGGTTTTTAGAAGCTTTAACTTTAAAGAATTTCGTACTCCAATACTTGAAAACAAGTCACTATTTGAGAGATCGGTAGGAGATACATCAGACATTATTCAAAAGGAGATGTATGAACTTCAAGATAGAAAAGGAGAAAATCTGTGCCTAAGACCTGAAGGAACAGCGGGTTTAGTAAGGGGACTAATTACTAATGGCCTTGATGATTTAGAGATAAAAAAATATTTCTATATTGGTCCTATGTTCCGTTATGAGCGACCTCAGAAAGGAAGAAAAAGACAATTCATTCAAGCTGGAATTGAGTTAATTGGCGATGAAAGCATCAATGCTGACGTTGAAATTTTGCAGGTTGCAAAAATTGTTTTAGAGCAACTTAGTATTCCATCAGAACTTGAGGTTAATTTTATCGGAGACATAGAATGCATCGAAAACTTTAGAGACTATTTAAGGGATTATCTTCAAAAATATAAAGATCAAATTGAAGAAAAGCTTTACTTTAGGCTTTTAAGAAATCCAATAAGAGCCCTAGATTCTAAGGACGAGAAGATAAAAGACATTATAAAAGATTCTAGACCAATATCCGATTTTTTTACGGAAGAGCAAAACACAAAATTTGAGGATATTAAGTCACTTTTAGATTCTTTGGAAATTGGTTATAAAGTAAACCCAAATCTTGTTAGGGGCTTAGACTACTACACGGGGTTAGTGTTTGAATTTACCAATAACAATCTGGGCGCACAAAATGCTATTTTGGGTGGCGGAAGATACGACAATCTAATTGCGGATTTGGGTGGAAATAAAATTCCAGCTACTGGTTTTGCGTTGGGAGTAGACAGGCTTGCTGAAATTGTAGAAACCAATTCAGATAATTCTGGCATATTTTTAGGAAGCTTAGACAGTAAGTCTAAAGTATATGCACAAAAACTGGGTTTCAAACTAAGATCTAACAATCCAACTTTAAATGTTGAAACCTATCTAGGTAACGCAAATTTAAATAAGCAACTTAAAAAAGCTGATTCTTTCGGCTTTAAATTTGTTATCATAATCGGCCAAGAAGAACTTAACTCAGGTGTATTCAAGTTAAAGTCTTTAAGCAACGCAGCTGAGGATCAGGGTGTGACTGAGAAAGAATTATTGGAGAAATTTAGTTGATAGAAAATCTTATAAATTTTGTTAAAAGCAGAACCTTTATCTACTCTGTGTCAGGTGTAGTTCTACTGTTTGGGGTTTTATCCTTAGTAAATTACTTGAATGATCAAAAAAACCAAGAGGAGTTCCTTCAGTTTGTTGAGATAAACGAGGAATTCAGCAATGAGGCTGAAACAGCTGAGGATTTATTTAAAAGACTGGATCTTGAATACCAAAATTTTGGCTATGAATTAATTACTAAATCCGTATTAGCAAAAAAAGCTTTGGACGAAGAAAGCTTTGAACTTGCTTTAGAAATTTATCTTGATATTAATAAGCAATTAAAATCTAGCAGTATTGCTAATGCAACAAAAAATGTCCTCAAAGAGCAGTACGCTGAAAATATAGTAAGACTACAAATTGAGCTTGATAGATACGATGATGGAAAGTTATTTTTGGAACAAACTAATTTAAAATCCCCACGTTTTTATGAGCTGGGCGGAGATTTTTACAAATCATTTGGCGAAAATGAGCTTGCTAATCAATGGTACGACAAAGCACTAGATTCAGATTTAAATGAAACTCAAAAAAATTTAATTGAACTTAAGAAGCCATTCGATGAATAAGTTACTTCCTATAATTTCTGCGTTAGTTTTATTGGGTTGTCAAACACTTGGCTTTGTTGAAGTGGATCCAAGAGCTCCAACAAAATTAGATTTGAGTTACCCCAACTTTTTAGATGAAGTTTGGAGGAAGTCCAATTCTCGCCCATTAATTAACTTTGGTAACTCAGGCAACAGATATGCTAAAAATCACCAATTTCAAGCTTCTGCTGGCAGTATTTATAAAATTAAAAACAATGCAGCTGAAGAATATGATATTGAAAACGGCACCCTTTTAAATTCTATAGCTCTGGAAGGTAATGAAATTGTATCGGGTGTAACTGTTGGTTATAACACATTAGTTTACTCAGATTCCGATGGAACTATTTATGCCTATGACTTGAATACAAATGCACTACGTTGGCAACAAGATCTTAAAGATTTAGTTATCTCAAAAGTTCTAATAACATCGAGATTCATATTTGCTCAAACTTCTTCAGATGTTTTATATGCTTTTAATTTAAGGGATGGCGAAATTATTTGGACAAAATCAGCACAAGCACCATTGCTTTCAATTAGAGGTACTGCAGTGCCATATTTTTACGAAGGTTTAGTTTTTGCAAGTTTTTCCAACGGAAGGCTTGCTGCTATTAGATCATTAGATGGTATCCAATTATGGGAAAAGCCTATTTCTGTCCTTAAGGGAACAACAGAGCTTGAAAAGCTAATGGATTCAGATACCTCAGCAGTAGCATTTCAAGAAAGTATTTACGTTGCGAACTTCAATGGTTCACTAACAAGATTTGACATTAGAACGGGAGACAAGCTTTTCTCTGTCAATTTTTCAACCTCAGAGCCATTGGTATTATTTCGAGACCTGGTAATTGGCATATCAAGCGATGATGAAATTATTGCTTATGATGCAATAAACGGTACCGAGAGATGGATCAATGACCAATATAAATATAGAGACCTATCATCTTTAGTGCTCTACAACAACAAACTTTACTTTGGCGATCTTGATGGATTCCTTCATTCAGTCAGTGCTGAGTCTGGAGAAACCCTTGGAGTAAAACGAACTAATCTTGATAAGGTTAAGCAAATAGAGGTAGTTTCAAATACATTAGCAGTCCAAGACCAAGCTGGTAAACTTAAAGTTTACAAAATCTTTTAATGAGGAAAACAGTCACACTTGTCGGCAGAACCAACGTCGGCAAATCGTCAATATTTAATAGACTTATTGGTTCCAATAAGGCAATCGTATCTGATTATGAGGGTCTTACTAGGGATAGAAAAATATCAACTATAGATAAGGATGGAATAAGCTTAGACCTAATAGATACTGGTGGTTTTTTCTCCTCTGAGGAAGATCAATTTGAAGACCTTATTCTTTACCAAGCTCATGAAGCAATTAATAGCTCTGATTTAATTATCTTTGTTGTTGATAATAAATTTGGTTTATCGCCATATGACAATGAAATTGCATCGATCTTAAGGAAAAGTGGCAAAGAAATAATATTAGTTATTAATAAAATCGATGTTAAGAAAAATGATGCCACCGATGACTTTGCCAAGCTTGGCTTCAAAGATATTTATTCGGTAAGTGCTGCACATAACAAATTTATTACCGAACTTAGAAATGAAATTTTTAAGAGGTTTCCACAAAACACTGATAAGAAATTTGAGGAAGAAGCGAAAATTACTATCATTGGCAAACCAAATGTTGGCAAATCTTCGACCATTAATTCCCTAATTGATTCTGATAGGTTGATTGTTTCTGACACTCCAGGAACAACTGTTGATTCTATCGATGTTGAAGTTAACTTTAGGGGAAAGAATTATCTATTTTATGATACTGCTGGAGTTAGAAGAAAAAGCAAAGTCATTGAAAAGGAAGAGAAATATTCTGTAATTAAATCTTTTGATGCATTGGAAAAATCTGATTTATGCTTATTCCTTCTCGACCCCAAGGATATGCTGAGTGATCAGGACTTTACATTGCTTTCAAAGGCAAAAGATATTGGTAAAGCAATCATTATCGCAGTGAATAAAGCTGATCTTCTCAAACCAGACCAAAAAAAATCAATCCTTAAACAGCTTTTTGAAGATCCGGCAACTAAAGAATTTCCTATTGTGTTTATTTCAGCAAAAGAGAAAAGAGGTATGCGAAATTTATTTGATCAAATTTTCAGAACTATCCGCAATATTGATGAAAGAGTTTCTACGAATAAGTTAAACAAAATTTTACGACAAGCAATTGAAGATAAATCTGTTCCATTTAAAGGAAAATTCAAACCAAAACTACGATACATCCACCAGGGCAGTAAAAACCCTCATACCTTTATTATTCATGGCAATTCATTGGATCGTTTGGAGGGTTCATACAAAAAATATATTTTGAACAAACTTACCAAAGAGCTAGCTTTGCCAGGCCTTATTCTCAGACTTAAGTTTCTAAGTTCAAAAAACCCATTTAAATAATGCCACAGAAAATTATTAGCAATAATGATATTAATATTTTTACTGAAATTTACGGTGAAGGTCCTCTTATCGTGCTTATCCATGGTTGGCCAGAAAGCTGGTACAGTTGGAGGCATCAGATTCCATTCCTTGAAAAGTTGGGATACCAAGTAGCAGCAATAAGCGTAAGAGGATATGGGAAATCCTCTAAACCACATGCAATCGAAGAATACTCAATCTGCAAGCTAGCATCAGATATTGAGGCGGTAATCACAGGTTTGGGACATCAAAGTGCAATATTAATTGGTCACGATTGGGGTGGACCGATTGCCTGGACCTCTGCAATCAAGTACCCGAATATGGTTGATGCAGTTGTTGGTTTATCCGTTCCTTATTTACCAGTAGGAGCACAATCCTCCCTAGATCTATGGAAACAAATTTACAAAGACAAATACTTCTATCAGCTTTATTTTCTGAAGGAAGGTTTAGCTGAGAAAGAACTTGAGAAAGATTTACTTAAAACATTTGAGCTTTGCTATTTTTCAAATGACTCCAGAGGTATGTTATTTTTAGATAAGAACAAAGACAATCCAAAATATCAAAAAAATAAAAATTCGGGATACCTAGAAGGTTTACCTAAATTTTCTAAGTACCCAAGTTGGATTAGTCGTAATGATATTGATGTGCTAATAGATGAGTTTACGATTAGTGGAATGAGAGGACCATTAAATCGCTATAGAGCGCAAGATATTGACTTTAAAGAGCTGCAAGAGTTTGGTCCAAAAAAAATCACTCAGCCAGCAGCTTTCATAACAGGAGAGCATGACCCAGTGAATTTTTTCCTTTCAGGCGCTGCAAGTAAAGGAAGTTTTGGGTCACTCGCAACCATTGATATCAAAGAACTTTTTAATCAGGTCTTGAGCCAAAACTACGAAGACCTAAGAATGTTAGAGGTTCTTGAGAATGTGGGGCACTGGACCCAGGAAGAAGCTCCAGAAGAAGTGAATCAAAACTTAAAAAAATTTCTAGCTAAGCTTGCCTAAAAACACACATATTTGGTTGTAAAATAAAGATAATTATCTTGATCTTATTTATAATACCAAGCAAGAAATGAGCAGGCGGCCTACATTCATCAACCTTTTTTTAATAAGACTACCTATCCCTGCTATATCATCAATTTCTCATAGAATTTCTGGCATAATCAACTTTTTCGTAGGAGTGCCAACCTTTGTGTTTTTATTTTTAAGTGGTTATCTTATTGATAACGGCAGATGGAATGCATCTTTATTTAATTTCGAAGTTAAATTTTTAATTTCTATTTCTTTAATAGCTCTGATTTACCATATTTTTGCAGGTTTAAGACATATGTTAATTGATTTTTCAGAATATGGGCACGAGCTGGCTGAAGCAAGACTGTCTGCACTAATAGTATTTCTGCTTACAGCAATATTTTCTTTTTTTGCAGTGATGGAGGTTTGGTAGGTGGGCACACTTTTTTGGTACCTTCAAAGATTAAGCGCAGTAGTAATTTTATCTTTCGTGCTTTATGTGGCCATAAGCTTTTTCGTTAAACCTTATAATATTTCGGCAGCTATTTGGTCAAGCGATATTGATGACATAAGTTTTAAGATCTTTTCTACATTGTTTTTATTTTCTATGTTTTTTCATGGCATTGTAGGTCTAAAAGCTGTTGAAGATGACTATCTATCAAAAAGGACGATTGGTTTTGTTTCGAGCACATTATCGGAATTTTCCTTGATTTTTAGAATTATTTTTAGAGTGTTTGTTGCAATGGTGGTTTTTGTTACTACCTATGTATTTGTATTTAATTATTTGGTGTAAAGATGGATTTAAATGGACAAAATATTTCAGAGAAAAACTTTGATGTTGTCATTGTTGGTGGCGGAGGTTCAGGCTTACGTGCCTCCCTCGAAATTTCTAAATCAGGATTGAGTGTAGCCGTAGTTTCAAAGGTATTTCCCACAAGATCTCATACTGTTGCTGCTCAAGGGGGGATTACCTGTGCAATAGCAAGTGCAGATCCTGATGACGACTGGAGATGGCATATGTTTGATACCGTTAAAGGTTCCGATTATATCGGTGACCAGAATGCAATTGAGTATATGTGTTCAGAGGGTCCAGATGCAGTTTTTGAGTTGGAGCATATGGGTCTTCCATTCTCAAGATTTGAAAATGGCAGAATATATCAAAGGCCATTTGGAGGCCAGTCCAAGGAATTTGGTGAAGGTGGACAGGCAGCAAGAACCTGTGCAGCAGCTGATAGAACAGGCCATGCACTACTTCATACGCTATACCAAGCAAACTTAAAGGCAGGAACGGAATTTTTTAACGAATGGTTTGCAGTAAATTTAATTAAAAATACAGAAGGATCAGTTGGTGGAGTGAGTTGCTTCGATATGGAGACTGGGGAGTTGTCAATAATAAAGTGTAACGCAGTTGTGTTAGCAACTGGAGGAGCTGGGCAAGTTTACGAGCAAAATACCACCTCCCTTATTTGTACCGGAGATGGCCTTGGTATGGTTTTAAGAAATGACTTACCACTTCAAGATATGGAAATGTGGCAGTTTCACCCTACAGGGCTGTATGGGAATGGATCATTAATGACCGAAGGCTGCAGAGGTGAAGGGGGCTATTTAATTAATTCAGAAGGTGAAAGATTTATGCCTACATATGCACCAAAAGCAAAAGATCTTGCCTCTAGGGATGTTGTTTCAAGGTGTATTGTGCAAGAAATTTTAGCAGGAAGAGGTTGCGGACCTAAAAAAGATCATGTCTTGTTGAAAATTGATCATCTTGGTGAAGAAGCTATTAAACGTAAACTGCCAGAAATTAGAGAGATATCAATGACTTTTGCTAATGTAGACCCTATTAATGAGGCAATTCCCGTTATTCCAACCTGTCACTATATGATGGGAGGCATACCAACAAATATTCATGGACAAGTTCTTACTCAGGACCAAAATGGTGTTGATAAGATCATAGATGGCTTATATTCTATTGGAGAGGCTGCAAACGTTTCAGTCCATGGAGCCAATCGCCTTGGTGGAAATTCCTTGCTTGATTTAGTTGTCTTTGGCAGAGCAGCAGGGAGACATATTAATGAGAAATATAAAGGTGCAGGCCGTCAAAACTTACCAAAGAGTGAAGTGGAAAACTCTCTTGAAATAATATCTAAATTAAATGAAACCAAAGATGGTGAAAATGTTTTTGATTTAAAAGCAGAAATGCAGAACATAATGCAAAGTTACTTTGGAGTTTATCGAAATAGAGAACTCATGGAAAAAGGTATAAATAAACTTAACGAAGTAACTCAGAAAACTAAAAAACTCCATCTGAGAGATAAATCAAATCAGTTTAATTCTGAAAGGGTTGAAGCATTAGAATACTTAAATATGCTTGATATTGCTAAAGCTACTGCTTTTTCAGCATTAGCTCGAGAGGAAAGCAGAGGTGCTCACGCAAGGGAAGATTTTCCTGAGAGGGACGATCACAATTGGTTGTGCCATTCATTATTCTTTTCAAATAATAATGAAGTTAAGAGAAGAGAAGTAAATTTTAAACCTCAACAAGTGGAAAGTTTTAAGCCAAAAGCAAGAGTATATTGATGAAAGAGTTGCATTTAAGTTTATATAGATTTGATCCAGAGAAAGATCAAAGGCCTTATATGTCTGATTATGTTATTGAAATGAATAATTCTGGAAACATGATGGTAATTGATGCTATCAGAAAAGCTCAAGAGCAAGATTCAACAGTGACCTTTAGGAGGTCATGTGCTCAGGGAGTATGTGGCTCTGATGGTGTAAATATGAACGGACAAAATGGTTTGGCATGCATAACAGCGGTTAGCGATGTTGCAATAGGGAACAAACTTGAAGTGCGACCATTGCCAGGGCTTCCAGTCATTAAGGATCTTATCGTTGATATGAAACCTTTCTATGATCAGTATGAAAAGGTAAAGCCGTTCTTAGATAATGATGAAGAGGTTACAACTGGCCATGAAAGACTACAAAGCCCAAAAGAGAGAGATATGCTGGATGGTTTATATGAATGTGTGCTGTGCGCATGTTGTTCAACAAGCTGTCCATCTTTTTGGTGGAACCCTGAAAAATTCGTAGGTCCTGCAGCTTTACTACAAGCTTATAGATTTATTGCTGATACTAGAGATAAGCAAAAAGCACAAAGACTAAAAAAGTTAAATGATGCCTTTAGTGTTTATCGATGCCATGGAATTATGAATTGCACATCTGTTTGTCCTAAAGGGCTGAATCCATCCAAAGCGATCAATGAGATTAAGAAGGAGCTAAGAAAAATAGGATAGTGTCAAAATCAATTGAGGAGAAAATCCTAGACAGCTTCAAATATGGAGGTAACTCAAATTACCTCGAAGATCTCTACCAAAAATACCTTTTAGACCCTAATGAAATAGACAGTGATTGGAAAAATTACTTTGATTCCATCCATACAAATGTAGAAGAGAGAAATCATCAAGCTATTCAAGACCGATTTAAGAATATCCGACTCAGCAGAAAAAGCAGCAATGAAGAGAAAACTGTTCTTGAGTCACCAAAAAGTTCGGAAGTACAAAATTTAATCAATGCATTTAGAAGAAGAGGTCATCAGGTTGCAAAAATTGACCCTCTTCACCTAAGAAAAGAAAAAAATTTCTCAGACCTAAATCTTTCATTTCATAACTTATCTGAAGTTGATCTAGAAACATCATTTGCTCTTTCAAATTTTCAAGACGGAAAAACAATGACACTAAGTGAAATCAAGACCTCAATTGAGCAAACCTATACTTCAAATATTGGTTACGAATTCATGCATATTGTCGATAGCAAGATTCGTAGATGGTTCCTAGATAAAATTGAGGGAAAAGCAAACCCATACGCTTTTACTAGCGATGAAAAAAAACAAATTCTCAAGCGTGTTGTTGATTCAGAAGGTCTTGAAAAATTTCTAGCTTCTAAATATCCAGGTGCCAAAAGGTTTGGATTAGAGGGGGGAGAGTCCTTAATTCCACTCTTAGATACACTTATTGAAGATTTTGGTTCTAAGGGGGTAAAAGAAGTTTGTTTAGGCATGTCTCACAGAGGCCGTCTGAACGTTTTAATAAATGTAATGGGTAAGAAGCCTAGCGAGCTATTTTCAGAGTTTGCCGAGGAACTAGAGGCGCATGATGCCAGAACAGGAGATGTAAAATATCACTTAGGATTTTCCTCCAATGTTCTAACAAGTGGTGGCGAAGTACACCTCTCACTTGGTTCAAACCCATCTCATTTAGAGATTGTAAATCCTGTAATTCTTGGTTCAGTTAAAGCTCGACAAGACAGAAGACAAGATGAGAAGAAGAAAAAAGTTGTTCCAATCTTAATGCATGGTGATGCGTCTTTTGCTGGGCAGGGTGTAGTAATGGAGATTCTTCAACTGTCACAAACTAGAGCTTTTGGAGTTGGAGGAACAGTGCACATTGTTGTGAATAATCAAATTGGGTTTACCACTAGTTTGAAAAAGGATGCAAGGTCAACTGAATATTGCACCGACGTTGGTAAAATGATTGAAGCCCCAATATTGCATGTCAACGGCGATGATCCAGAAGCTTGTGTTACTGCAGCAAAACTAGCTGTTGAATTTAGAGATACTTTTAAACGAGATATTATTATTGATTTTGTTTGCTACAGAAGAAGAGGTCACAATGAAAGCGATGAGCCGTTTGCTACTCAACCTTTAATGTATAGCAAAATCAAATCAAAAAAGGCGGTTACTGAACTTTATTCTGAAAAGTTAATTTCAAATAACACAATAGATATTGAACAATTTGAAAACTTCAAATCAAACTATAGAGCAGATATGGAAAAAGGAGAACTGGTAGCATTATCGATGGCTTCAGACCCTGACCGATCAATGTATTTTGACTGGACCCCATACCTAAAACCAGATAAGAAAAAAAACTACCCAACAGCTGTTGATATGACACAGCTTAAAAAGTCATTTAAATTTTGCTTAGAAATCCCTGAAAGTTTGCAAATGCAAAAACAAGTTGAAAAGCTCTACCAAGATAGAACTTTGATGGCAAAAGGAGAGATGAGAATAAATTGGGGTTTTGCAGAAATGGTTGCATACGCGACTTTACTGCAGGATGGTTACCCAGTGAGAATAACAGGCCAAGATGCTAGAAGAGGAACATTTTCCCATAGGCACTTAGTTGTTAAGGATCAAATCTCTGGTGAAGGTTTTGTTCCCATATCACGACTAAATAAAAGGAATAAAAAATTTGAAATATTTGACTCTTTATTATCTGAGGAGGCTGTTCTTGGATTTGAGTATGGCTACTCCTCAACATGGCCAGAAGGCCTAGTAATTTGGGAAGCTCAGTTTGGGGATTTTGCTAACGTTGCCCAAGTAGTTATTGATCAGTTCATTGTCAGTGCTGAAACAAAATGGGGAAGACTTTCAGGATTAACTATGTTTCTACCTCATGGGTATGAGGGTCAAGGCCCTGAACATAGTAGCTGTCGATTGGAAAGGTTTTTACAGCAATGCGCGTATGATAATATCCAAGTCTGCGTTCCCACATTGCCGTCACAAATATTTCATTTGCTTAGACGTCAAACTGTAAACCCACAGAGAAAACCACTGGTCGTCTTGACTCCAAAAAGTTTACTGAGAAATCCTCAAGCAACCTCAGAATTGGCTGATTTAACCAATGGCACATTCAAAAATATAATTGTCGATGAAACAAACAAGCAAACAAGAAAAGTTATTTTGTGCTCAGGTAAGGTTTATTTTGATATCTTAACTGAAATAAAAGAGAAAAAAATTGAAGATATCCAGCTAATAAGGGTTGAGCAACTTTATCCTTTTCCTGAATCTGAGCTTATCGCCTGCACCAAAAAAATAAAATGTAAAGATTTTTACTGGGTTCAAGAGGAGCCAGAGAATATGGGCGCCTGGTTGATGATACGCCATAGGATAGAAAAAGTTCTTAATGAAACAAAAAAAGGATACAAACTGAGCTGTATTGCAAGAAATCCATCGGCAGCCCCAGCAGGCGGATATCAAAAATACCATCAAAAACGACAAAAAGAGATAGTTAGGAAAGCTTTACAGTAATAGAATATAGACCATGGCCGAAGATATTAAATCTCCAATCTTTCCAGAGTCAGTTTTCGAAGGAACTTTATCAAACTGGGTCAAAAAAGAAGGTGAAACATTTAAACAAGACGATGTTCTTGCAGAGATTGAAACTGATAAGGTTGTAATTGAAGTAACTGCTCCATCTGACGGAACTATTGAGAAGATTTTAATTCCTGAAGGAACAACAATTAAAAGCTCAGAGGTAATAGGGAACTTTACCAAAGGAACTAAGACTTCAGCTCTAAAACCTGCTCCAAAAGAAAATATTAAAACAAGCATATCATCTAATAAAAAAGATCAGGCAAAATCAAAATCTATTTCAGAGGAACCTCTATCTAAGGGTTTTAGAATGGGGCCAGCGGCAAAAAAACTACTTAATGAAAAAGATTTATCAATAGAGAACATTAAAACTACATCTAAAAAAGGTGTAGTTACCAAGGCAGATATTCTAAAGGCACCAGATAAAAAACCTCAAAAAGCTATTACTCAAGATGATGCTTTCAGTACACCAAGGTCAGAAAGAGTTCCAATGACAAGACTAAGATCAGTAGTTGCTAATAGGTTGCTTGAATCACAGGCCCAGACAGCATCTTTAACTACTTTCAATGAGGTTGATTTATTTGAAGTTAAGAATTTAAGAGCAAAATATAAAGATGTATTTGAACAGAAATTCGGAGTAAAGCTTGGATTTATGGGCATGTTTATGAAAGCATCCTCAATTGCACTACAAGAAATGCCAATAGTTAACGCTTCTATCGACGGCGAGGATATTCTATACCATGGATACCAAGACATAGGCGTAGCAGTTTCAACAGACAGAGGCCTTGTTGTACCAGTAATTAGAGATGTTCAGGATCTCTCAATTGCTGAAATTGAATTATCTCTTGTTGAGCACTCTACTAAAGCTAGAGAGGGGAAGCTTTCGATTGAGGAAATGACAGGTGGAACTTTTACAATATCAAACGGTGGCGTTTTTGGATCTCTTCTTTCAACCCCAATTCTTAATCCACCTCAATCTGCAATTTTGGGCATGCATAAAATTCAAGATAGGCCGGTTGTAGTAAATGGCGAGATTCAGATTAGGCCTATGATGTATTTGGCACTAACTTACGATCATAGGTTGCTAGATGGGAAAGATGCAGTATCATTCCTTGTAAAAATTAAAGAATCTCTGGAATCTCCAGAGTCTATGATGTTAGGAGTATAGATGGATTTTGATGTATTGGTGATTGGAGGTGGTCCGGGAGGCTATGTAGCTGCAATTAAATCCTCTCAATTAGGATTAAATACAGGATGTATAGAATTTGATTCTACCAAAGATGAAAAGGTAAAACTTGGAGGCACTTGCTTAAACGTTGGATGCATTCCATCAAAATCACTTCTTGATTCATCATACAAGTTCTATCAATTAAAAGATGGCTTAGCTGAGCATGGCATCTCAACAGGTAAACCTAAACTAGATATTTCAAAAATGATGGATAGAAAAAATGCTATTGTAAAAAAACTTACAGGGGGCGTTTCACATCTTTTTTCACACAATAAAGTTACTTCCATTCATGGGAAAGGAAAGCTGGTAAATCCAACAACTGTAGAAGTCACTGACAATAAAGGCAAAAAAAATACTTATACTGCTAAGAATATAATTCTTGCTGCTGGCTCTCGTCCAATAAATATACCTAGTGTGCCTTGGAACGGGACAAGTGTAATTGGAAGTTCTGGTGCTCTTGAACTCGAAGAAGTGCCCAAGAGCCTAGCAATCATAGGTGCAGGAGTAATTGGCCTTGAATTAGGAAGTGTTTGGTCAAGACTTGGTTCTAAAGTTGAAATATTTGAAGCTGAAAAGAACCTGCTCCCAATGCTTGATCGAGACGTGGTGAAGGTAATTGAAAGAGAATTTAAGAATCAAAACCTTAATATCAACCTAGGTTGTTTTGTAAAAGGTTCAAAAACATCAAGAAGTGGAGTTTCTTTAGAAGTTGAAATTGAAGGCAAATTACAGAAAAAGTCCTTCGACAAAGTCATAGTTGCTGTTGGCAGAAGACCATTCACAGAAGACTTATTAGCCAAAGATTGCGGCCTAGAATTAGATGAGAGAGGATTCATAACTGTTGATGATTATTGCCAAACATCATTGCGGAATGTCTATGCAGTTGGTGACATTGTAAGAGGACCAATGTTGGCCCATAAAGCTATGGAAGAGGGTGTCATGGCGGCTGAAAGAATTGCAGGAAAAAAAATGGAAGTCAATTATAACTTAGTGCCTTCAGTAATTTATACGCACCCTGAGATTGCATGGGTAGGTAGAACAGAGGAAGATTTAAAAAGTGATGGCGTAGAATTCAAGAAAGGGAATTTTCCATTTGCAGCTAGTGGCAGGGCATTAGCAGCTGGCGATTCAGCAGGATTAGTAAAAGTGCTTGCAGATAAAGATACGGATGAAGTTTTAGGAATTCAAATTTTTGGGAACGGTGCTGCGGAAATATTGCAACAAGGTTTGATCGGTATGGAGTTTTCTGCTAGTTCAGAAGATTTTGGTTTAACCATGTTCAGTCATCCAACTGTTTCTGAGGCTTTGCATGAGGCTGCACTCGCAGTAAACAAGCAAGCAATTCATATTGGTAATTAATGAATTTACACGAATATCAAGCTAAAGAGCTATTTGAAAAATATGGCATGCCTGTATCTAAAAGAAGTTTAATAGCTAATAAAGAAAACATTGAGGATGCACTCAATCAAATAAACTTCTTTGATGGTTGTGTTGCTAAAGTTCAAGCTCATACCGGTGGCAGGGGCAAGGTTGGCGGGGTCAAATTATGCAGCACAATTGAAGACGTAAAAGTTTTTGTCGATCAATGGCTTGGGAAAAATATTGTGACCATTCAAACCGACAATGAAGGTCTTCCTGTTAACGTAATTTCACTCGAAGAATTAACAAATATAAATAAAGAGCTTTATATGAGTCTTGTCGTCGATAGAGGGTCAAAATCCATTTCGATGATAGTGTCTGAAGCAGGAGGAATGAATATTGAAGAAGTAGCTGAAACAAATCCTGAGAAAATATTAAAAGCTCAGTTAAATACAGATTTTAAAATTTCAGAAGATGAAGTTACTCATATTGCAAAACAGCTCTCATTAAATGAATCTCAGAGCAAAGAATTTAATGAAATAATTGATAGCTGTTGTCGGTTGTTTAAAGACAAAGATCTTAGTTTGTTGGAAATAAACCCCCTTGTTATTACAGACAAAGGACATTTGCATTGCTTAGATGCAAAAATAAATATTGATGAGAATGCACTTTACCGTCAAGAGGGCTTAACAGCCTTAAGGGATGCCTCGCAAGAAGATCAAAGAGAATACGAAGCCAAGCAAAGTGATTTAAGTTATGTTGCCCTTGATGGCAATATTGGTTGCATGGTAAATGGGGCAGGATTGGCGATGGGAACGATGGATACCATAAAATTATACGATGGTGAGCCTGCAAATTTTCTTGATGTTGGTGGCACAGCAACAAAAGAAAGAGTTTCAACAGCTTTTCAGCTGATTCTTTCAGATAAGAATGTTAAAGGTATTTTAGTTAACATCTTTGGAGGAATTGTGCGCTGTGATCTGATTGCTCGGGGTATTATTGATGCAATAAAAGAAAGGAGCGTGGATGTACCAATAGTTGTTAGGTTGCAAGGCAACCAATCCGACTATGGCAAAGAATTATTAAATCAATCAGGCTTGAATGTTATTGGTGAAGACTCACTTCAGCTAGCCGCTCAGAGAATAGTGGAGCTAGTTAGATGAGTGTCTTAATCAATAAAGAAACTAAAGCAATTTTTCAAGGGTTCACTGGGTCGCAAGCAACCATGCATGCTGAGCAATGCATTGAATATGGCACCAATGTTGTAGGAGGAGTTACTCCAGGCAAAGGTGGCATGACTCATCTTGAAAAACCGGTATTCAATTCAGTCAAAGAGGCATGCACACAAACATATGCCGATACAAGTGTAATTTTTGTTCCAGCTAAGTTCACTAAAGCAGCAATTATTGAGGCTGCAGAAGCTGGGATTAGTTTAATAATTTGTATCACAGAGGGTGTGCCAGTAATTGACATGATTGAAGTTACAAATGTGCTCAAACAGCACCCTGAAGTAAGACTGGTTGGCCCAAATTGTCCAGGAGTAATTACCCCAGGTGAGGCAAAACTTGGGATTATGCCAGCATCTATACACCAAAGAGGTTCTGTAGGAATTGTTTCAAGATCTGGGACTTTAACTTATGAGGCTGTAAAGCAAACGACTGATGTAGGGCTTGGTCAAAGTACTTGCATAGGCATAGGAGGCGACCCTATAAATGGAACTTCATTTATTGACTGCTTGAGAATGTTTGAAGAAGATCAGCAAACAGATTCAATAGTCATGGTAGGAGAGATTGGTGGTACTGCAGAAGAAGAGGCAGCTGAATATATTAAGAGCAATGTCACTAAACCAGTTGTATCTTATATTGCAGGAGTGACTGCACCTAAAGGTAAGCGAATGGGCCATGCTGGAGCTATTATTTCAGGTGGTAAAGGAACAGCTCAAGACAAATTTAAAGCATTGGAGTCAGCAGGTGTAGGTGTTGTAACAGATTTAAATCTTATTGGCTCTAAGTTAAAAGAGCTCCTTTAGTTTATTTTTCTTTGTTTTCAATCTTCTTAGATTCAGGATCATACTAACAACGATACCAATAATCATTCCTGTCCACATGCCCTCAGCTTGGTTTGGTACATATTTTCCATCCCCAAAAGCAAAATAAACACCTAATGGCAAAGCAAAAACCCAGTATGAGATTACCAGATTAACCATTGGGCCAAATGTGTCTTTGTGGCCCCTCAACGAACCTACTGCAGAAAAACCTACTGCATCTGGAATTTGAAAAATTATTGCATAATACAACAGAACTAAAGCCATCATTGCGACTTGAGAATTGTCTGTATAAATCGATATAAGATATGAGCCAAAAACTAGAATTATTAACATGTTTAAAGAAGCAACTAGAAGAGATATTTTTAATGAAAAATTTGTAGCATAGTTGGCCTGTGTATAATTCTTTTCGCCAATGAGGTTGCCAACTCTAATAGCAGAAGCTAGACCCAGTGATAAAGGAAGCATGAAAAGCAAACCCACTAAATTCAAGGCTATGGTATGTCCAGCCAAAGCAGTTGCGCCAAAAAAAGAAATTATCAAAGCTGCTCCACTGAACATGCTTAGTTCCACAAAAACCCCAAAGCTTATGGGGACACCAATCTTAAATAACTCTATTGAACTACTTATTTCAGGATTGATAAATTTGCCGTAAAGTCGTGTTTCTTTATACCTGTCTGAGAAGAGAGTAATCAACCAAAAACATATCAACCCTATGACTACCAGCACTGTAGTTGCGTAACCACAACCCACACCACCTAAGTCAAAGTAAAAGATAAAGAGATAATTAAAAGGAATGTTTAAGAGAAAAATTGCCAAACTTATCAAAAAAACAGTTTTAGTTTCAGTAATGCCTTCACTGTAACCCCGTAATGCTTGATAGATTGTCATTGGTATAGCGCCGAAGGAAATAATCTTTAGATAATCAATTGCAATTTGCTTTATGTGCTGTTCAGCTTCAATGAAGTTGAAAATTAAATATGCATTGCTTAACGCTAAAAAAAATAAAAATCCTATAAACAAGGCAACCCAAATAAACCTTCTTGTTTTTAGCTTAATTTCTTCAAAACTTTTTTGACCATAAAGCTGTGCAACAATGGGGTTAATACCAAACATGACACCAGCTGTAAGAAAATAAAGAGGGTTAAAAATTGATGCAGCTAAACCCAAGCCAGCTAAATCATCTGAACTGTAGTAGCCAGCCATGATGTAGTCTGTTGTTGTTAGCCCATACATGACTATTTGTGTCCCTAAAATAGGGACACCAATAGCTAAAAATCTTTTAGCTTCTTGGTAAAAATTTGCTACATTAAGGTCAATCATGCTAGTTGTATTCTAGCTTATAATTTATTTAGGAGCAGATCATTAATAAAGAGCAAAGACCCTTCTGGCTAAAACAATTATTTAATTCATTTAGTGCTTTTTATATCCACCATTTTTTAAAACCTAAGTTCACAAACTTTGGTAAGAGTGTGATGATTTTAAAGCCACAGCACCTACGTATTTTTGGATCTAATATTCATTTAGAAGATTTTGTAACTATTATTTGTGCGTCTGATAAGAAGATTGATCTATCAACCTGGCAAACCGATAAATTAAATGGAGAGCTCCATATAGGAAGTTATGTTTTGATGTCACCAGGTATAAATATTAGATGTGCAAAGAAGATCACTATAGGCAAGTCAACCATGATTGCCAGTGATGTTACTATTACAGACTCCGATTGGCATGGTATATACGATAGAACTGATTATGTTGCGAGCCCCAAAGAGATAAGCATTGGGGAAAATGTTTGGATTGGGGAAAGATCATTAATTTTGAAAGGCTCAAAAATAGGAAACAACTCGATTATTGGTGCAGGTTCAGTTGTTGCTGGAGAGATTCCACCAAACTCAGTTTATGCAGGCAACCCAGCTAGGTTTATTAAAGAACTTAATGAGCAGGAATTTATTACCAGAGAAAGCTTATTTAAGGAATCCTCGACCTATTTGGAAGATTTGCTAACAATTGAAAAAGGCATGACAAATGAAAATTCTTTTTTAAGCTGGTTAAAATCATTGCTATGGCCAAAGAAGTAACTCTATATATTGACCAGAACATCCCCTACAGTGATGTTTTTTTTGAATCTTTAGGTCTTCCAATTTCTTACTTTAAAGATCAAGATTTTGATATTTCTTCCATCTATGAAGATGCCATAGTAGTCATTAGATCAACATACAAAACACACAATAGAGATATTCCAGCTAACGTGAAGTTAATTTGCTCAGTATCAACAGGCGAAGACCATATAGATAAAGATCATCTAAAGCAAAAAGGAATAGAGTACGCTTTTTCAACTGGTGCAAATGCTCCTGCTGTTGCTGAGTATGTTTTTTCGAGCCTTGCTCTTCTGCTAAAAGATAAGCTTATTACCCCAGAAGATAAATTTTTGATAATAGGACATGGAAATATTGGCTCTAGAGTTTATTCGTTTCTAAAGAATTTTGGTTATTCTGTTGATGCATATGATCCCTTTAGTTTTTCGACAATAGGTAACTTAGATCTCTTGGATCAATACAAATTAATTTCTCTTCATGTTCCTCTAATCCAAAATGGAGAACATCCAACCTACAATTTGGTAGATTCCAATTTCTTAGAAAGAATGGGTGACAGTAGCTTTATTATTAATTCTTCTAGAGGGGGAGTGGTAAAAGAAAAAGATTTTATCAGGCAAAACAAGGTGCGTATAATTTCCGATGTATTTGAAAATGAACCTAATATAAATACAAATTTTCATAATTCTGCTTATCTCTGCACCCCACATATCGCAGGACACTCTCAATCAGCCAGGTTTGAAATGACCCATATGGCATATCAAAATGTATTGAGATTTTTAAATATAAAACAAAAGGAACAAAAAACCCTTTCTTTAACGAGAGTTTTGGGTTTTTCTAAGCAATTAGTAGAAGATGATATTGCTAAATATGGGTTACCAATCTCTTTATTTCTAGATATTTATAATCCAAAAAAGGACTGCTTTTCACCAGAAGATTTTAAAATAAAAAGAGACAGCTACAATAATAGAATTGGTTACAACCAAGCAGATCTTAGTAAAAACTTTGATAGAAAATTTGAAAAATTCTTGAGCCAACTCAACATTAAAACAAGTTAGAATTAACAAGATGAAAAAAATTAATGAGAACCTTACACCAGAGGAACTATTTGTGCTTAAGGACAAAGGTACTGAGCGTCCATTCACTGGAAAATTTGATAGTTTTTTTGAAGACGGAATCTATAAATGTAAAAACTGTGATGCTGAGCTTTTTAGATCAGATTCCAAATATGATGCTGGGTGTGGGTGGCCAAGTTTTTTTGAAGCAGCCAATGAAAAAGCCATAAAGTATAAGGAAGATAATTCGATTTTTGGTCGACCAAGAACTGAAATCTTATGTGCATCTTGTGATGGTCATCTAGGACATGTTTTTGAAGATGGTCCAAAAGAAAAAACAGGTTTGAGGTATTGTGTGAATTCTATATCGATCGACTTTGATAAAGAGAAAAACAATTGAATATATCTAAGTTCTGGAAATCCTCATTAGGCTTTTCTTTTTTTACATTTATTTCAA
>CENG01031800.1_pt1 | contig 27709 bp, 21 predicted proteins | sample 530131 | NCBI WGS metagenome assembly CENG01 (sample SAMEA2591057, study PRJEB7988) | marine metagenome | biome: marine biome (ENVO:00000447); feature: surface water (ENVO:00002042) layer; material: saline water (ENVO:00002010), including plankton (ENVO:xxxxxxxx) | depth 5 m
TTCAGACTCTAGGGCAAGAACCGCCCTAAAGGAATGGTCTGATTTCCCTACAATCCCACAAGTCTTCGTTCACGGTGAGCTGATCGGCGGTAGTGACATAGTCCTCGAGATGTTCCAAGACGGTAGCCTTCTAGAGATGTACGAAGCCGGCCGAGCGTGAGCGCCGACACTCCACCGTCCGAAGATCGCCGTACGATGCTCATAGCATTAGCAGGCGCAGGAGCAATTTCTTTCGCTCCACTGCTGTACAAATTATCTGAAACCAACCCCGCGACGGGAGCGTTCTTTCGAATGGCATATGCCGTTCCATTACTCTTCTTGATTGTGTTTTTGTCCAGAAAGAAGGAGACTCGTGATATCCGATCAAGGAGACTCACTTTCTTGGCTGGGTTAATTATAGCATTTGATTTCCTGGCATATCATAGTGCTATAGACTACGTAGGCACAGGAATCGCTACACTCGTAGGAAATTCGCAGGTTATCATTGTGACATTGGTAAGCTGGAAGCTCCTAGGAGAAAGACCAAATCGATCAATTCTTCTTTCATTACCTGTTGTTGTAGTTGGCCTCGCACTCATCTCGGGAATATGGGATGGTGAGCCCTATGGAGAGGATCCGACTAGAGGGGTAATAGCAGCAGTGTTAGCGGCGTTTTTCTACTCATCATTTCTAATCGTCTACAGGTACTCGAACAAACAGATGGCTCCTGCGGCTAATGCCCAACTGGACGCTACCCTAGGAGCAACCATTGGTCTTCTATTCCTAGGACTAATTCCAATGGAATCGATAGGCGTCCAACAAATAAGCTTCGAGATAACATGGCCAAGCCATGCATGGCTTCTATTACTGGCCTTTTCCTGCCAAGTTGCCGGCTGGATAGCAATCACATATGCACTCCCGAGACTTCCCGGAGCGCACACTTCATTTGCAGTACTTATCCAACCAGTATTAACTATTATTTGGGGTATTTTTCTTCTTAACGAAACTCCCTCTACACAGCAGTCAGCAGGAATGGTTCTAATCTTCATTGCTATTATCGCGGTCACAATGTTCGGAGATGCTAAGGCTAAGCCTGAATCTGTTTAGTGTACAGGGCGAGAGATAATTGCGAAGGGATGGGATGCACTCTGCGAGAACCAATCGGCCCCGTACATACTCCACTAAGGGTAGGGGATAGATAATCGTTATCAATAATAGTTGCAAAAAGTGCTGATTCAGTCGTTTTTCTTCTGATTAAGATACAGAAAGAACCTCAGGGCCACCTTCAGTGACGTAAACAGTGTGTTCAAACTGACCAACATTTCCTCTATCCTGATCACGTAATGCAGAATAGACTTCCAAGAACCTAATCGAGGTCAGCTTCTTCACCAGTTGCCCCCACTTCCTCTTGAGGGACTCCTCGTCCTCTTCAGGGAAAGGCTTCTCCAACAGAGGGAACGCCCACCGTTCTGCGAATGGAAGCGTGCTATATCTCTCTTCAATGTAGTGTGCCAGCCTCGCACCCAGGGGCTTCAGCTTCTTCTTTGCCAGCGCCTTTCTGATATTGACATTCCCGGTTACTCTGAGTATATTGGACGAATTATGTGGATTCACATTCTCAACTAAACCGCTCTTCCCGGTAGTATTGAATGGCTCAACCGCGTATACCCCCCCTTTCTCTACTGAGCCTTTGAAACTTGGATTATTGATCCCACAAGCGTACATAGGAATTGAAACCCCATCATGCAGGCTCCATCTTTCCATTTTATGCCCGCACAAATTGGAAATTGGCAAGAATCCAGCATCCTTTGCAACCTGTTCTGCGGCGGCTCCCACGACATGCCAAGAAGTTCCCGGATGCATCTTCTCTATAGCAGCGTCTCGAGCATCTTTCGCAGCCTTTATTTGATCGGTGTGATTTCCTCCATTTCCAACTTCCAACGTCATCGCATTGTCCCCAAGAGCTCCTTTGATGTGAACCCCGACATCTAGCTTTACCAAATCACCCTTCTCAAACACCATCTCCCTTTCCCATCCCTCTGGAGGACTCAGTTGGGTATTGGTAGTATAATGAGCAGCCATATCATTAACGGAGATAGTTACTGGGAAAGCGGCTTGACCCCCGTGTCTACGAATAAACCTCTCAGCGGAGTCAATAACATCATTCCATCCCTTACCTGCAACAATCTCCCCTTTGACTCCCTCCAAGGTTCTTCGAGCGACGTGACCAGCATCCTTCCACTGCTTCAAATCTGACTCTTCAACCAATCAAAAACCTCCAATTTCTTCACTAAACCTTCTCTCAGAACCTTGGTTCCTGTAGTATCGGGTGAGCGAGTGGAGGATTCCCACGATATCAAGGTACTGGGTACACCACCCCCGCAGAGTCCGCTAACGAATGGTATGTGTAAACCATCAGTTGAAAGAGAGCGAGCGGCCATGGCTGGGTCATTCTCGGGCGGACTTCCAGAAATATTTGCACTCGTGGCTGTAATCGGACCGACTTCATCGATCAGTCTGACTGCAGTATTGTGAGATACCACTCTTAATGCAACTCTCTCTCCTCCAAGCCTCTCGTCTAGTGTAGACTTTGAATCAAGAACCACCGTAATTGAACCAGTGGGAAAATGATCTAACAATGACACTACGCCATCTGGAATATGTGCGATCTTCCTAGCCTGCTCAAGATTTGCCACTGCAAGACTTACTGGCTGATCCCCCTCTCTATTTTTCAACGTATATAGTAAATCTAGTGACTCACTGGTTGGCAAGCAACCCAACGCAGGCTGTGTGGAGGTCGGATAAACAACACACATCCCCCTTCTCAAACTAGATACTGCATCTTTCATGGCATCTACCTGATATGTCGTCTATTAGCAGGAGGCAGTGAATCTGCCTGTGCAACAATCGATCCAACACTTAGATCGATATTTGTCTGATGCGTATGCCTTTGGAATATCCTAGCCACCTCATATGATCCTACAATCAAATTTACAACTGGAATTAGATATACTAACTTCCTGAAAGCCCTTCGATCCCACATCTCACTAGTCATTTCACTTCCATCGTCAACTAATACAGCTAGTCCCATCGATCTCTGTCCAAGAGATCTAGAAAATCTGATTCCCGTTAACCTCCAGTAAAGCCAGTGCGATGCAAATAATATGAAAGTATACGCTAGAGAATGATGTGTGGAGTCTTCCCATGTCTTGAGATTCCACACATTCATCAGCTGGAACCTGGTAACAAGCATCAAAACAGTCGTAACAATAACGACATCAATCGCGAAAGCAGTGCCCCTTCTCGTTGCGGAAGCTAGAATAGTACCCTCAGGTATTTTCCAATGGTCAGCGTTCTGCTCTGCCACAATAACTCTAGCTAACGAACCACCAGAAGGTGAAAGTGAAATCGGTGAATCATGGTCGGCCACAGTACTCCCTCAAGCCATTCCGATGATGTGCCACGCCTCAAGGTTGTGTTTACTAGCATGATCAATCCAGGAGGCCCAATTCTCATCATGCCTCAGAGTAGCGGGGTCTCCTATAACCACTAAACCCCTCTTAGCTCTAGTCAGCGCCACATTTAATCTCCTTGGATCGGACAGGAACCCAACATTTCCATCCGAGTTAGATCTCACGCATGAGAAAATTATGATTTCCTTCTCCCTTCCTTGATATCCATCCACAGTCTTCACCTCCAAGTCAGTTAGGGCCTCTGGAAGAACATCTCGAATAGCCCTAACTTGAGCCGCATAAGGAGTGATGACTCCAATTTGGTCTTGCCCTATCTCTCCAGCATTTACTAGGTCCTCCACGATTTTTGCAACCCAAGAAGCTTCAGCCTTATTCTCCTTTGAAGCCCCATCAGGTCCATCTACCTCTCCTCCTTCAACTGGTAAGAAGGCAACAGGCCTTTCCCAATCGGGCCATAGAATACCTGCAGGTGCTTTCCTATCGGATTCTGTTACCCCATCCTCCAATTTCCCATCATAAAACATCTCGTTAGGGAATTCCGATATCCCCGGGTGCATCCTGTATTGTTTTGTCAGCAAGAAGGGGGTAATGCCCATTTCCATGATTCTCTCGAATAGAGACTTACTCAATCCACCATCCTCAGCTCTTCTGGATATAACTGTGGGAGATAGTTGCTTGTGATCCCCAACGAGAACAATCTGTCTGGCACCTCTGACAATTGGCACCAAAGTGGACGGCTCTGTAGCTTGAGTAGCTTCATCAATCAAAACCTGACTAAATCTTCTTCCATCCAGAAGCTCGTGTCCGGAACCTATGCAAGTACAGCAGAGGACTTGTGCCCTATCCAAGATATCGTCTCTCATCTGGCCTTCAATCCTTCTCACTTCCTTCCACCCCCTTCCTAAATCTCTGTGAGCAAGTCCCTTCTCCTTGCCCCCCCTCATTCCCTTGATTTTACGACCCAGCTTCTCATTGAGCTCTAAATGATCTATGAGGTCTTTCCTAAGTGGATGCTTTTCCATCAGAGCATCCATTGTTGCGTCCCTCAAACCCTCCCTTACTTTCACTGGCTGTCCCAGTCTCACGGCCCTCACGCCTAGCTGCAGTAATCCTTCCAACAAATTGTCCACAGCGACATTTGAATCTGCCACCGCTAGGATAGTCCCCAGATCTTGCTGTGACCACGCCTCAATAATACGTACTGCAGTGTGTGTTTTTCCCGTTCCAGGAGGGCCCTGTATCAGAGTCAGCCTCTGCTGTATCGCTGCGAGAGCGGCTTCTCGTTGTGGTTTATTCAAAGAACTATCCAAGACAAATCTCCTTCCTCTTGCCCCACCGAGTTGGGGAGGTAGAGAAGAAGTACCAGACGGATCATGTACGGACCCTAGAATCAAGTCTCTCATAGGAACCCCTCCTTCTTCTTGGAAGATTGAATTTAGAGAATCTCTCATTCTGTCATAAGCTATCCTATTAGCACCCCTATCCATTCTCCATGTGTCCTTCCTGAGGTCAGATGGGGTCTCTTTGAGTACAACTCTAATAGAGTCTCTTCGACGATCACTAACTATGGCTTCAATAGGCTTCTCTGAAAGAGGGTCCCCGCGACTCAGCATGACAATATCTCCCTGCCTAAATCTATGCTGTCCGAGATCAGACCTACTCTTTCGCCTTAGTTTGACTATTCGCTGGTCGAAAAGCCAGCCATCTGGTTTCGCAATCAAGTCGAAAAGAGCTAACCCGTTTGAGACCAGTCTCTCTCTAGTCCAGTCACGAAGCCTCTTTTCAGTGGCATATAGCTCATCATCAAGCTCCCAACGTATCAATTTCTGATAGAGCTCATGATGATCCTGACTCCTTTTGAATCGACCACGACGATCTTCAGAATCTCCTTCCACATGCTTCCGTAGCACTGGACCTTCATCACTATTGCCAGAGAATAATGACAAATTCCTACCGAGCATTATCGCTCATATCCCCGTGAGGATTATACGATGAGTTTCGGGGAATGGACAATAGGGGGGGGATGCGTTAGTGTTTGATAGATTCAAATTCAATAGAAAGCCAGCCGATAATACCATCCAGTGTCCCCTATGTCAAGAGAAGAATCCTGAGGATTCAGAGATTTGTTCAAGATGCTCTTATCAGCTGAAAATGGCATCTCATCAACAAGCAAATAATGTCGATAAGGAAGAAGCTACAGAACTTTTTGACGAATTACTCTCAGATTTTGAGGAGGACGAAGAAGAGGACATAGTGGACTGGTCTAGAACCACATTCACGATGGATGACGTAACAATAGATGTCAAACAGTATGGTAGCGACGATTCAGTAGTTACCAAGCAGAAACCCAGCTTCGCGTTTACTGTTGACAAACCCGAACCAGTCGAAGAGGAGGAATACGAGGATTACGAACTAACTCCTGACGACGCTCCCGAATTTGTTACAAAGTTCGAAATGCCAGAAGCCGAAGAAGAAGGACTAGAAGAGATACCCATACAACAAGTGGACCTGATAAAGCCAACCTCGGAATCATCAGAAGATGTGGAAATAGTCTCTGCCGAAGAAATACCAGAACCTTTAGAGGTTGAGAAAGGAGAAACACTCCCTGAGCCATCTCGGGATATTGTTGTCGATGAGGAGGTATCTGAGAATCCAGAGGTACTACCCAGTCCCCCGACAGACCTCCCTCCTCTCAGAGAAGTCAAAATCGATCCACCCATAGTTGATGATGACCAAGAGCCTATGCCCATACCTCCTCCTCCCGATTTGTCAATGATCGACTCCAGGCCTGTTGCCGACTCTAAGATAGAGAATATTTGGCCATGGGCCCAACAAGAAGAGTGGTCTGGAAGGGATGTGGCCCAGAAGGTGAAGTCTGCTATGGAAGCCGCGAAATCCAAAAATATCGCCCAAGCGACAGTCATACTGGATGAAGTCGGCCCACATTTAGGTGACAGAACAAAGCTAGTCTATCCAATAGGTGCTCTATTGCAGAGAATGGGCAGGGCCCAAGCAGTAGATAAATTGCTAGAGGCGGCACTCAGAGTTTACCCCGAAGATGATGCAGTTTCTAATGCCAAAGCAAAATTGAGACCATGACTCATCTCCGCAGAGATGATGCGATAGGCCCTTTTCCGATACGTTATGAGGCGCGCGACTAGCTCTATTAGAGTGGGCGAAGAACTCGTTCTCAGACCAGCATCCAATACGAGATCGAAGGATCTTTTGGAGGCATTTGAGGAGACTTGGCCTGAAGTCAATAGAGCTATGCCTTGGATCAATCCAGATGCCGATCTGAAACAGCAAATATCTGAATTCCTATCAGAAACTGAGAGAATGGGGAGAGCAGGACTATTGCACCATTGGATAATGGTAAGGCCTTGGGACGACTCTTTACTTGGTCTGATAGGTTTTGATCGTGTTACAAGATCTGGACAAGCATCATGGAACCTGGGCTACTGGGTTAGGAGCTCCGAGCAAAATCACGGTATTGCTAGTAAATCTATTGAAGCAGTATTGAGATGGATGGGGGAAGCCGAAGAGGTCTCAATAGAACTCAAGGTAGATCCGCTAAACAAGGCAGGTAGAAGCACAGTAGCAAAGGTAGTTAGGAACTGGGAGGGCGAGAGGTGTATCGATGGGGACTCATCGATTACTGTAGCAGGAGTTCGCACTATTCATGAGTGTCATGTTGTCACTGTAGGTCCTAAAGGGCCTGCCAACTGAACTCGTTACTATCGAACATTGAATAAACAACTAGCTGTCGGAAGTCTGCCCCATAGGGGCAGGTGCTCACATGTCAGGTCCTAAACCACGCCAAAGTCTTCCCGATTTCGATCCCGAGGAGACAGACGAATGGTTGGAATCAATAAGATCAGTTGTAGAGTCTCATGGTGTTGAAAGAGCTCGTATGCTCCTACATGAACTCATGATTGAGGCAAAGGATCTCTCGATCCCGATTAAGCCACCATCCAGAACTCCCTATCTGAATACCATATCCTTAGACCAACAACCACCATATCCGGGCGACTTGGAAATAGAGAAGAAGATTCAGAATTCGATACTCTGGAACGCGGCCGTTGTCGTTTCTGATACAAACAGGAGAATAGATGGAATCGGAGGGCATATCTCTACCTATGCATCCAGCTCTACGCTGTATGAAGTCGGATTTAACCATATTTTCAGAGGAAAAGACTCCAATGGGATAGGAGATGCAATCTACATCCAAGGCCACGTAAGCCCCGGTATTTACGCTCGGGCATTCCTCGAGGGCAGGATTTCACGTGAGCAGATGATCAATTTCAGACAAGAGGCATTCAAAGACGGACTTTCCTCATACCCTCATCCGAGGCTTATGCCAGAATTCTGGGAATATACTACTGTATCCATGGGACTAGGGCCACTCGCGGCTGTAATGCAAGCTAGGTTCTGGAAATATCTTCACCAGAGGGGACTTGCGGATACATCTCAAAGCCGGGTCTTTGCCTTTCTGGGTGATGGGGAAATGGACGAGCCAGAATCTATAGCATCAATAGCGATAGCCGGCCGCGAAAATCTCGACAATCTGATAGTAGTCGTAAACTGTAATCTCCAAAGACTAGATGGCCCAGTTAGAGGCAATGCGAAAATTATTCAGGAACTAGAGGGGCTATATCGAGGAGCAGGCTGGACAGTGATCAAGGTCCTCTGGTCATCAGGATGGGATCGGATAATGAACGAAGATTCCATGGGGGTTGTATTATCAAGGATTGAGGGAATTAATGACGGCGACTGGCAGAGGATGAGTACCCTTCAGCCTTCAGCCTTCAGAAAGGAATTCTTCTCTGGCAATGATATTCTCTCCTCCTTGGGAGAATCACTCTCTGATGCTGAGATAGAGGACATGCGTAGAGGTGGTCACGACCCGAGGAAGGTCTATGCCGCCTACAAATGTGCAGAGGCGGCCGAAGGACCAGCAGTCATTCTTTCTCATACTGTCAAAGGATGGGGGATAGACTCCTTCGAGGGAAGAAACTCAACACATCAAAAGAAGAAGATGGCTTTACAGGACCTTATCGCATATAGGGACTCTTTGGAACTACCAATAGATGACGAGACTCTCGAGGACTCCCCTCTTTATCACCCCGGGGAAGACTCAGATGAAATCGAGTATCTTAGAAGTAGAAGGGAGGAACTAGGTGGATATCTCCCATCTAGGAGATCTCCCCGGGTTGACATCAAGGTTCCAGAGATATCTACCTTCTCGGAGTTCGATGAAGGTACTAGGGAAGGACAGCTAGTCTCAACTACAATGGTTTTTGTCAGACTATTAAGAAAACTACTGAAGTCTGAGGTGGGTCCTCGAGTCGTACCTATTATCCCTGATGAGGGTAGGACTTTTGGGATGGACCCTCTATTCAGTGAGTTTGGTATTTTCTCTCAGGTTGGTCAGAACTATACTCCAGTAGACCACAAGATGCTCATGAATTACAAGGAGTCAGAGTCGGGCCAGATAATTCAGGAGGGTATTGCAGAGGCCACCTCTATGGCGACCTGGACCGCGGCGGCTACATCCTACTCTCACTCTGCCTCTCCCACTCTCCCGTTCTATACCTTCTACTCCATGTTTGGATTTCAGAGAACTGCAGATCAGGTATGGGCGGCCGCGGACTCACGAGCTAGAGGATTTCTGATGGGTGCCACTGCTGGTAGGACCACACTGAACGGAGAGGGCCTACAGCATCAGGATGGACACAGCCTACTAATGGCTTCAACCGTTCCAGGATGTCGTGCTTGGGATCCCGCCTATGCTTACGAACTTGCCACAATTATCCGACACGGAATCAATGAGATGTGGGGAGAGAACATGGATGTAATACACTATGTCATGCTGTACAATGAGAATCAGCAACAGCTACCAAAGCCCGAGGGGGCAGATTATGGGATCATCAAGGGTGCTTACAAGGTTCAGGAATCACATAGTAATGACTCCCCACATGTCAGGATACTAGGATCAGGGCCAATCCTGCAGTACGCTCGAGAGGCGGCATCATTATTGCTATCTGAGCATGGAGTCTCATCTGAGGTCTGGTCCGTGACTTCATATGGGGAACTACGCAGAGAGGGATTAGACTCGGAGAGGCACAACAGACTCAACCCGCAGAATGAAATTTCATCATACGTTGCAGATTGCTTTGGAGATAATACCCCAACTATTGCGGTCTCAGACTACATAGCAGCGATTCCTGAGATGATACAGAGATGGGTAGGAGGAACGTTTACCGTTCTAGGGACTGATGGATTTGGACGTTCCGATACGCGAGAAAACCTTAGGAGATTCTTCGAGATAGACACTGAGAGTATCATTATAGCTTCTCTCTCTGCACTGGAGAGAGTGGGAGAGATGCCAATTGGCACAGTCAAAGAGACGTCAAAAAGAATGGGTATCAGTCCCAAAAGAGAAGACAAGGCGGAGTGATTTTGGGAAGGATCAGAAGTACTTTCAAACTCCTATCATGGTTATGGAGAAATAAGATTTTCATCGCCACAATTGGATCATTCATTGCTAAGTTAAGAAGAAAGAAGTAACCTGTTCTCACAGGTTCCGGTTGTTCAGGGCGTAATTATGCTCTAATGCCTCTTCGATTGTAACCCAATCAGGAGTCGTCCCATCAATCCAATCATATCTATGTCCAGGAATTAATCGCCAATTTTTTGGCAGACCCTCCAGAATTGATTTTGCTTTTCTGATACTCCTCCATTGCGCCTCTGGATCACTCCCTGGTAAATCCACCCTTCCCATCCCATTGGTGAATAGTAAATCTCCGGCATGATATACACCGTGTCCATGTAATGTAACGTGTCCAGGGGCATGACCCGGCGAGTGAGTGACGACTAGTGAGATAGAACCCAACTTAAACTCAACAGAAGAATCAGGATTATTTTTCCAAGTATTGGTGAAGTCTACATTCTTGAACACGGCATGACCTATTAGACTGAAAACTTTGTTTGACATCGTTCCACTAACTCTGGCATCCTCATGGCCCCAAACCTCCACATTTGGTGCGAGTGAGATCATGGATGAATATCCTTCAACATGGTCTCTGTGTGTATGTGTATACAAAATATGGGTCGGACGGAGACCCTCCTCTGCTAATCCCTCTATCCATCTTTCAGAATCAAAAGGATCAACTATAGCGACAATTCCATTTTTCTTATCTATGAAAGCTGTATTCATGTTCATGTAGTCACCCATCTGAGTTACCCATACATCTACACCGTCATTTCCTACCTGCTTATCGAACTCACCATCTGCTAGCATGCTTGACCGCAATCGGTCTTATCCAATAGGTATGGTGGAAGCATATTGGGGGCAGGGTTCAAAATCGCCCCTCCTTTACGAGGTACATGGCAAGAATGTCCTGTACGGGGACTCCACCAGTGAGGAGGCTAACAGTAAACCCTCTTCAGAAAGGAGACTGATTCTCTGGGACTACCGAGGTGTGTAAAATGTCATATAATCCTCACTTTATTGAGAGTAAATGGCAACGAACATGGTCATTAGAAGGAGTATTCGAAGTAGAAGTCGATCACTCCAAGCCCAAATTCTACTGCCTTGAGATGTTCCCTTACCCATCTGGAAATATGCATATGGGTCACGTTAGAAATTACTCGATAGGAGATGCAATGGCTCGATTTCAAAGAATGAGGGGAAAGAACGTATTGTATCCAATGGGGTATGACTCATTCGGGATGCCCGCCGAGAATGCAGCGAAAAAAGAATCTGGGCATCCTCATACAGTAACCGAGAGAAATATCGAGATGATTAAGACCGATCAAGAACGTATGGGATATTCTTACGATTGGCGTAGGATGTTTGCTACATCCACGCCTGGGTATTATCATTGGAATCAGCAGTTGTTTCTGAAATTCCACGAAGCAGGGCTGGTTGAGAGGAGATTCGCACCAGTTAATTGGTGTAACGATTGTGACACGGTACTTGCTAACGAGCAAGTGAAAAATAATCGATGTTGGAGATGTGGTCTCGAGGTCGTACAGAAGGACATGGCTCAATGGTTTTTGAGAATGACAGAGTATGCAGATGAGCTACTGAATGAGTTGGATGATATTGAATTCCCAGAAAACGTCAAGACCATGCAAAGAAATTGGATAGGAAGATCCCAAGGAGCTCATATCAATTTCAAAGTAGTAGGCTCAGAATCATCTATTGGAGCCTTCACTACTCGACCAGATACTATTTTTGGAGTTACTTTCCTAACACTATCGCCTGAACACCCCCTATGCAAAGAATTAGTCTCGGGCACGGATTATTATGATGATTGGGAGAAACTAAGGAACGAATGTGCAAGGATGACCGAGTTTGAGAGAATCAATATGCTCAAGGAGAAAAAAGGAGTTCCATTGGGCCGCTTTGCCATCAATCCACTAAATGGCGAGGAGGTTCCGATATATGCTGGAAACTTCGTAGTTGCCAGCTATGGAACAGGTGCTGTAATGGCAGTACCTGGCCACGATCAAAGGGACTATGACTTCGCCAAGAAATACGATCTTCCAATTAGGCCAGTATTATCCAAGACAAGAGGGGCTGATGCGATTGAAGAGAATCCTGTATTCGACGGCTTGGGATGGATGGCTAACTCTAACCTAGAATCATTCGATGGCCTGTACGGAAATGAAGCCAAGGAAGCAGTAATATCCGCTCTAGAGGCCAATGAAACCGGTTATGGAACGGTGCAGTACAGACTGAAGGATTGGCTGCTGAGTCGTCAGAGATTCTGGGGAACCCCAATCCCCATGATTCATTGCGATGATTGCGGGGTTGTACCTGTCAGCTATAGTGACCTACCAGTCAAACTTCCTCTTGATGTTAAATTCAGTTGGGAAAACAGTGGTAATCCATTGGAGGAAAATGAAGAATTCCTAAATGTAGAATGTCCTAAATGCGGAGGTAAAGCGAAGCGGGAGACCGATACAATGGATACTTTCTTTGATTCATCGTGGTACTTCTTGAGATTTGCAGATTCTAGTAATAGTTCGGAACCCTTCGATTCGGACAAAGTGAATTATTGGTTAGATGGAGGAGTAGATCTCTACATCGGAGGAATTGAGCATGCCGTGATGCATCTCTTGTATGCCCGATTCTTTACTAAGGCTACAAGAGATTTGGGAATGAACTTGGTAGGTGAGCCATTCGGACGTTTGGTATGTCAGGGCATGTTGAATGCCCCCGCTCCTTTCTGTGTAGACTGTAACTCTGAGTACCATATTGAAAATTTTGGAGGAGACTGTCCTAATTGTGGTGCTGGTCTGACGACCCGGTCTGTCAAAATGGGAAAATCCCTTGGTAATACTGTCAGTCCAGGAGAGATGGTTACTAAGTTTGGAGCGGACACAGTGAGGCTCTTCATCCTCTTCGGGGCAAATCCAGAGGCTGGAATGGACTGGTCAGATACTGCATTAGAGTCTAGCTCACGCCAGATGAACCAAATTTTCGAGGCATTCAAATCATTGGAGAGTGCATCCCTAAACCCAAAGGATATCGACTCTTGGCTACTAGCAAGAGCACTCGATAATCAAACTAGGTGGATCGATGCAATGGAAGATGTTAGTCTAAGGGAAGGAGTAATGATCAGTCATTATGAAATGCTATCAGACTGGCAATGGTACAGGAGAAGAGGTGGATCAGATAGGGAGACAATCCAGAGATTCCTATGTATCTGGTCAGAGATGTTAGCCCCCGCTACCCCTCATATTGCTGAGGAATTCTGGTCTTCGCTAGGGGGCACAGGTATTCTCGCTAGTAACACACTCTCAGATCTTTCAGATCTTTCAGATTCAGACTGGTCACTGGTACTGGCTCGTGAAGACTATCTAAGAGAGTTTATTGATACTGCGAGAAATCTCAGATCTCTAGCAGAAAAACACTCTGAATCACCACTATCCAGAATGGTGGTCCAGGTAGCTAGTAAATGGAAATCAGAACTTGCCAGCGATGCTATTAATCTGGCTTCTACAGATTTTGATTTCAAAAGTCAGGGTCAAGAGCATATACGAAACCTTCCAATATTCGAGAATGAAACCATGCGAGGAGAAATATTTCAGTTATGGATGACTCTAACAACAGGCTCCAAAAAGAAGAGAGGTAGAATACATACTTGGTCAAACTCTCAGAAAACTCTCCTGCTCAATTACTTGAATGAGGTGGAAATAATTAATCAGAATTCTGAATTCCTAGCTATGGCATTGGATATAGAATCGATCACATCATATTTTGTTGGAGATGGTGAAGATGTTGCTGATAAGGCCAGGGTTGCTTTCCCTCTAGAGCCCGGAATAGCCTTCGTATGACGCTACAAAACCACTGACTATCACGCGGTGGGTTCATGGAGCTAACTGCTCTCGGAGTTCCGTTGAGCGAAGAAAAAAGAGAAAGAAAGAGCCGTGGCCGACGCAGGCCCAAGAATCGTTTTGAGGGAAGACGAAGCAACAATCCTCCCAAGAGAGACGATCAGTCTGAGTCTATCGAGAGGGCCTTGGCTAGATTTTCAGCAGATCCAAAGCCAATGGGATTTCCTTCTGAGATAGACCCCCCTCCAAGAACAATAGATGTGAATTGGGAGCTCAATGCAGTCCCCAAAAACACTCAGAAGAAGGCAGGAGAGATTGTGATGAGGAGAGGAGAGTTCGGATTCCTTCCCCAGGAGAGAGTAGATGAGATCGCATCACAGTTAGATGGACTATCCATATCTCTGGAACAGGCACTATCTCTTAGGAATGCTCTGAACCAAGAGAAGAGCGTTTACTCTCATCACAAACTAATGCGCAGATCTAATGAGCTAAGTCGAAGGTATAACTCCGGTGAAGATGTGATATCACTTTCGAAGAGATTTGACGCACCTCCCGTGAATACCTTCAGGGCTATTTTGACAGGTAGAGGGTGGGGTAAGAACAGAATAAAGGAGTTCTTGAAGCAACCGTCAAAGATGAAAGACAGAGATAGGGAACAGTTCGAACTAGCAGAATCCATGGATAGAGTAAGCTCAGTTAATCAGGATGAGACCCACAAAGCATCAATGGTCTTCGAAGACGTCCTCTACTTATTCTTTGACTCCATTGGCGTTAGGTACAGAACTCAAGAGGACCTGATGGCAGAACAGAAAAAATCAGAAGGAAGAGCAGTGATTACCCCAGATCTATTGATGATTGATGACGTAAGAATAAATGGAGTCCCGTGCGCTTGGATAGACGCCAAACATTTCTTTGGAGCAGATCTGAAGTTTCCACGAAAGAAAACACAGAAGCAAGTAGATCGCTATGTCGCAGAATATGGCCATGGGGCCATTGTGTATAGGCATGGATTTTGTGACGGGCTAGTCATAAATGGAGCTGAGCAGTTGGATGCAAGTCCACTAGACTTGACACTTTTAGATAAGTTCCATGAAGGATCAAGCTCCTAGATATCTCCAATTCTCGTAAGGATATTTTCCAATCCGTAACTATCTAGCAGACTTCTGACTTGATTCACTCCAACTAGTCCTGATTTGATACTGTTGGGTACAATTGCCACACTAGTTCCTAGCATACAAAGAAGTGCAACACCGCTATGATTCATCCCTCCCTCCAACATAGCCTCCTCACACTTTCTTAGTACCTCAGAACGAGACTTCTCACTGGAAAGCCCACTCTCTACAGAGAATTTTCTAGAACTAAGAATAATATCGCTCCATCTCGACTCATCCCACTTATTGTGAGACAGATCTTCAAGATTCTTACTCCCAGCAGATGAGATTAATCCCCTCCACTCTGGGTTATCGATATACGATGAGGTATGCTTACCCCCCTCGCCCTTCCAAGCCAGTATTATTTCTGCCTCAGTAGTCCAACCCTCTGACTTACCAGGGCCGTTTTCTAGGAGATGACCGCTAAACGGAGAGCCAGGGATTTTCCTTATCTCTACTCCCCCGGCTGATAATGCGGTCACATCCCCCAACCCACTGGACCTTTTACGATCTACCAGATGAGAAATCATTAGTGAACGCCTGTGCCCCTCTTCGTAAGGTATTCCAATCGCCCTCTGAATGGAATTGCAGAAAGAAACCGAACCCGCGGCAGACATTCCAAACCCCTGTCCAGTTGGTAAACCCAATTTGACAGTAGCCTCCCAGTCATACTCCATAACCTCAGGAACTCCAATAGAGAGTAAATTTAAGCAATCCATATACAATCTAGAATCGCCAATATGGTCAGTGAAGAAGACATCAAGATTGCCCTTCCCCTCTCTTCCCCTACAAATAATCTCTACACCGTCTTGCAGACATATTCCAACACCTCTGCTGCCTTGATTAATAGGATCTGGATCGCTATCTTCAATGGTGAACAATAGAGTGACGTGTCCGCCACAATATCCTCGCCCAAGCAACTCCGGCACGAATATTCCGTATGCTACAGGGAAATAATATATCCTGCTCAGAGAACAGCCTTGAGGTCGTCGTCGATCCCGCCAAACCTTCCAGTAAGCTCCGCAACAGCCATTTCAAAGGCAACTTTAGGACTCATTGACCCATCAGTCTCGAAGGACAGTATGAACTCATTGGGAACGTCTTCCAAAACTACGGCTTCCTTGAACTCTCTGGACTCTTCGGTCCCAGAGCCAACGTGATTCAAGTCCTTTCTTAGCAGATCAACCTTATCGACATCTTCCAGCTTACCATCCTTGTTGAAATCTCCAGCTTTGATGTTAAGTCCTAAGTCCCAGAGAATCTTTGCCCTGGACTTTGTGTTAATAACTCCAATCTGTCTTGGATTGAAGTTCACACCGCAAACAGGTGACCACTTCACATGGTCCCTACCCCTTCCCATGATTGCAGTGGCTGAAAACTCAATAATCTGACCTTGGAATAGCTTAGTTATTGGTATAGATTGGTATTTCTCGGGAATGAAACCCTCCTCTTCTCCTAGAAAGTTAAGATCACCAGCTGTTACCCATACTCCTTCTTGAGAACCCTTCTTCTGACAGTAGTAGAGCATCGTACACAGGGCACATCCCCTGTCTTCTTCTACCATATCTGCACAGTTTGGGCACTCATCCTGGAAGTAGTACTGTTCGTGGTTTGTAGGGATAGGAATCATTGCAAGTCTCTGTGCGATGACCTCATCTGGAAGTGGTCCGTCAGTCTCCCAAACTTCTCCATCTTCTTCCTCTGTCTTCTTGATGAAGCTCACAGTCTCGATAGCCATTTTTGGAGTATCCGACATCAACGTCCTCCTTATCGAGTTAACAAAAGCTCGATCTGTTTCCTTCAAAAGAATCTTGATTTTCTCATCGTCCTCATAGAGAATTTCTGCATTGACCATATTTTCACACCTCAAACACGCCTTCCACGGCGTCCTCCCTTAGACTTTGTACCATCGGTTGGTATGGGAGTGACATCTTCTATTCTAGTAACCTGCATTCCAGCCCTTGTTAATGCTCTGATAGCAGAGGTGGCACCGGGGGCGCTGTGAGATTTATTCCCTCCAGCCCCTCTGTACTTCACGATAACTTGGTTGAAATCTTTCTCTGCAAGCATCTCAGCCATTCTTTCAGCCGCTCTCATGGATGCGAACGAACTAGATTTCTCAGAACCGCCCTTAGTTACCATACCTCCTGATACCTTACAAATGGTCTCGGAACCAGTAAGATCAGTGGCAGTCATCAACACATTATTGTGTGTGGTAAAGATATGCAGGATAGCCTTGTGGGACATCAATTATCACCTTCTGGAATAGTATCCTCTACTGTAGGGGCCGTAGCCTCTCCAGCTTTGATATCTTCAACGAAGGTATCTGCAACCTTCACTGGTCCGCCGACAGTGTCCGCTTCTTCCTCGGATGTGTCTAAAGTGGCCCTAATCTTTTCTAATTCCTGCCTAAAAGGATGATCGGGATTCTCGTACTTGGAACCCGAGGTGTACCTGAGCATCTCTTCCTCTTCTCTGAGAACGTGATATCCGGGTACTGTCATCTTCTGATCCCCGATTGAAATGTGTCCGTGGACTATCAGATTCCTAGCCGCTCTCATCGATGGTGCTAGCCCCTTGTAGTAGACTTGTGACTGGAGCCTTCTAGCTAGCATCAGCTCTACATCAATCTGCAGAACGCTATCCAAAATAGAACCCTCTGAAAGTAGCCCTTTTCTGGTTAAGGAAGCCAGTAAGTCATCCTTCTCACGAGCGTAGTGGCCTTCAGATGTGTCCACCCTACCAATTAGCTTCATAGCTTGATTTCGATGTCTTCTGAGAGCGGATTTTTCTCTCCAAATCTCCCTCATACCCCCAATCTTCTTGAGGCCATACTTTGCTTTCAGAGCGTGCTCTTCCTCTATTCTTGCTTGCTTCCACGGATGAGTTGGTGTCTGAGTCTTAGGTCTTGCAAATTTTGGATCGCCCATCTAATCACCTCACTTCTTCCTCTGGACACCAAGAGCAGAGCCCTTTCGGCCATTACTTCTAAGTCGCTGTCCTCTAACCTTGTGACCACTTCTGTGCCTCATGCCTCGGTAGGTCTTGATACCAGCCATCCTTGCAACATCATCATCCCTGGTCATCTTAACTTCTAGAGCTACAATATGAGCATCTTCATTAGTTTCTAGATCTCGTTGCCTGTTCATTAGCCACCAAGGCATCTCGGTAGCGTAAGTTCCAATGGAATCTCTGAGCTTGTCCTGCTCTTCATCACTTAGATGCCCCCCTAGCTTGCTTCCATCTACTCCAGAGAGTCTGCAAATCATCTCTGCAGTCCTCATCCCTATTCCCTTGATAGAGCATAGTCCGACGGATATTTTACGCAGGCCGTCTACGTCTGTATCTGCAATCCTGATGATGTATGAGAAGTCGTCTCCTAGCTGTGTCTCATCTGTTCCTGTCATGTACGGTCCTCCCGCGTTCACCGGTCACCCAGTGGCTGTTAAGCATCCGGGCGACCAACCATCCCTATTTGAATCGATTGGAAAGCCCAAAGGGACTATTCCTCTATGCAAACAACATACATTGTGTAATCGCCCGTATCTCTTGATAGTTCAATATCCACCATGAATGATCTCGCACCTTCAATCTCTCTCATAGCCTTGTGAAGACGTCTCTGTAGCTTCGGATGGATTTCTGGATCCAGTGAGCATCTCAAAGTTACACTGCCTATTTCTAACCTGGCGAGCGATGATGCAGTTTGTGAAATCGTATGTATTTCAGGAGGAGAAAGCTTGTGTTGTACAACACGGCCACTGGAAATTATGAAGCCATTTACCTCATGGTCATCATTTAGTGGGTCCGTATGAATAAGCAGGGGTCTCCTTCCCTCAGTTCTAATCCACGAAAACCCACTTCCATCTGGTATCGCCTTTGAAATCCATTCATCCTGCAGACCACTCTCCAGAACCACTGGATCAACTATCGTAATCCAGGAATCAAATGGAGGAGGCTCGCTAAGTCTGACTCTCGAAACACCTATGCCCTCCCCTTCAATAGATGACATTATTCTCTTAGTCCCCATCCTAACACATCTTCTAGAGTTGTCGGATGATAGCGAACCGACCCACATCGAAAGCCTGTCCACCCTCCCTCCTCCTCTGCTCATCCACTCCCAAGTTCTTCCACATCCTGGGTATATCCTTTCCACGATCTCATCTATCATGGATCGTTGTTCCTCATCTAGCCTTGGAGAAAGATCGAGTAGGATACACGGGCCATCCGGACCCAATTCCAGATACTTCTTCCATGATGATAGTAAGGGCTCAATACTGGGCTTCATCTCATCAATATGGTGATTCTGCGCATCTCTGGGCCTGGCAGGATCTAAGTGTAGCATTGCAACTGGGGGGTGAGCTCTTGTTCCCGCCTCTCTCAGACTCGACCAGAACTCAGTCATCACGCCTTCCGAATCTGTACTATCCCCGATAACTACCCTGTCCATAGTTCTCTGAATATCATCTTTCTCTGCAACTGCAAACATATTTGCAGCACAAAGAACCGCAGCATTTCCATCTATCTCGACCCCAAGAGAAGGTCTTTTCAGGATATTTGAGTAAGCAATCAGCTGTATGCCAGATCCAGCGGCCGCATCTAGGATAATCCCGGGTCCCAATGAATGGGGGTCTATTTGTCCAGCCCGTGCTAGAGCAACGCCCCAAGGAGTAGATAGCCTACGCATTTGGTCAGTCATGTGAAACGACGGCTCACCTTTCCTCGCGGATTTAGCTACCACTCTCTTACCTGCCTCCTTGGTTACCGAAGAGGAGGGCCTTACGGATGCATGTGAGCTATCTTCTGACATTTTTCGTCCCCGATATTCTATCCTGAAAGGGGTGCCCTTTCTAGATTGACCTCAAATCTCAACCAAACATCCTGAAGCTCATGTCCGTCACTATTGCCATAGCCTATTGGCGGAGGAAGGAGAGTGATATGGCTAGTGCCACTCTGTACTCCGGGTATCAGCCCCCTGTCATCGTCAATATCTAGTCCTATCGTGGACCATCCAAATCCCTCAATTGACATCCAAGGATCACCTGCATTCTCAGTCCATGTCCCACTATCCAGCTCCTCTCCCGTGTCAGCATTCCAGACTGTATACTCGACCTCTACCCTATCTCCTTCCTCGATATGGATAGTCCTAGCTTCAGCCCCCTGGAATATGGTAACATCCAATCTCACCTCAGCAGAAATTAGAGAAACATGAGAAGCGATGACTGTTATCTCTCCTTCAGAGACATCTTCGGTCAGTAAAACCTCCAGAATAACTGAATCCCCACTTGGCATCTCGTTGATGAGATACTGTGTATCGTCCGTCTCCGAGAAAAGAACATCTGCGCCAGCTATTTCCAGTAGTAAATCTAGAGTCTGATTGCCCCTGTTGTAAACTACAATCGAGGCTGTATCGCCCTGTCCCTGATGCTCCCAATCGCACCTTAATTCTCCCGGATATAGGAATAAATCATCCTGAGAAGATAGGTTCTCAGGCCATGTCCAATCGCCCTCTCGAGAATCGCATGTATCAAACAACATATCTATCTCCCAAGCCCATCTTCCATCCATTTCAATCATCGACTCATCGACAGATTCGAATGAATCTTCTAGGTTATTCAAAAATTTATGAGCATCTAGGCCAATCCATATCGATGAAAGAAGAATCACGATTATAGTTGAAATTGAAAGTAGAATAGAGATCCTAGGAACTACCATTTCATTGATGCCCAGAGGGACTGGCGGATGCTCAACTTCATCGGGAGTATCCGATATCCAAGACCTCGTCACGAATCTTTTGCCGAGCCCGACCATCATCAACGTTGGCCCAGTTTGATCTCCTTTACTCTGATTATCTCACTCTCAGCTATTCACCAGGGACTCTTCGTTTCTGAGTCCAAGCCATGAGACAATCCCAAGCTCTAGTGCGACTACTGAAAGCCCAATTAGGAGAATCTGGGGCTGGAAAATTACTCCTCCATAGAAAACTATTGAGAATAAAATTGCAGCAAAAAGATCCACAAGACCCCAAGCCCTCATTGATTTCCTAAATTGAAGAATACCTGTCACCCACACAGTTGTTGACAGTATTATCAAGAAAATCGGAATTAGCATAGATAAACCACTGATGAGTAATCCTGAGATTAGTAATACATGGGAATTAACAGCCAGCATCATCGACCAACGTTCCCCGTTCATTGGAATAGTGCATACCAGTAATATCACCAAGGCCATTCCTAGGATACTGTACAGATCTCCCACTATCCCAGTAAAACCTTCGAACCAACTCTCAATCGAGACTATGGCCAGTGCGACTGATAGAACTCCCATTCCTACCGCATTAGATTGATTCCTAGCCCATCCACTTCTGAGTGTTGTAATTATCACTATGATGGTTGCAAAACCAACTGACAGGATTGCAACCGATATCCCTCGGAAACCTAGTGAGAAGCCACTCTCTGACTCCCGTCCCTTGGAAGTCCTCAAGTTACCAATCCAGAAACTCGTTACGACCAAGCCAACCAAGCAAATCTCCAGAGCCATAAGAGGTCCCTTCCATTCTATTAGATCCCCAGAGAATGGATCAATGCTTAGGGGCCATGGCATAGACTCATACAATATTGCACCAAGAATCCTGTCCGCCAGAAGTGGATAGATTATCCAATCAATAGCTATTGGGATTCTATCCAACATGTTGTCTTGCTGATATAGGGAAATCAAAGATAGCTCTACGACCAAAATAACTAGTACGCCCATGCTAGTTAGATTCTCATTGCTCGCTCCAGGTCCAAGCAAGGAGAAAATATGTACTATGACAAGTCCCGATATTGCCAATGCAATTGGCATCTCAATACCAAGAATATGCGGTAGATCGAGCTCTAATTGCCTAGTACGGAATCTAGCGACAGCGATCAGTAGAGTAACAAATACTCCAACCATAAGGAGAAGTATTGGATCGGGTCCAGAGGTGAAGCCTATTACTAGACTAGTCGCAAAGACCAGAGCCATCACCGCGATTACTATTACAGGACGATGACTAACATCCGAAATATAAAGCTCCTCGACATCATCTGTCTGATGCTTCTCCCGACTCTTCTTCCTTGAAGACAGCATCTCTGCTTCTCTGGCATCATATGTTCGTAATTCCCCCTCTTCAAGGCTCTTCGATTTCTTCTCCAAAGCCAGAGCTCTCCTCGAGCTCATCTTTGTCACTGTCTGGAGCTCTCTACGTAACTCTCCTCTTGCCACCAGCCATACCGTAGCTATCATGAATATGCCAACTGACAAAGACAATGACAGTTGATCTCCCTGTGCATATGCTACTGCAATACAAATCGACATCAGCCACAAAGATGACATTGCTGGTTTGAGTAAATCCTCAATCTCACCAGCCTTGGGAAGATAAACTGAAAGCAAAATCGCCGTACTTGATATGGCTATCACTGGTGCCTCTATCTCTGGTAAGTAAGAGAAATCCTCCAGAATCATCGTGATGTTCCTGTCTGGAATTAGGAGGAGAAGTGGGACTCCCATTACTCCCATCGAAGTCGTGTAAAAGCCCTCATCCTCTCTTTTTGATAGAAGGATGGAAACCATCATCAAGCAGATCAATAGAGATAGATACTCTCCCATTCCATGCCTCCATTGTATAATCAGACCAGAGAGCAGGATAATTCCCACCATTAGACTCACTTCTCCAACTCTGACACCTCTCAGATGCGCCAACAAGTGCAGTCCCCACAGTAGTCCTGAAACTAACAATATAGTTGGCGATGTAAAGGCTCCAAATTGAGCCATAAATAAGATTGAAACCATCGGTAGCCATAGCCCAAGGCTCCATAGTTGAAGAGCACCCGAATCTCTTATAGAAGCGGAAATCTCAGAAATTCCCAAAAACTTAGAGGCCAGATTGACGTCCGATTTCCCCATCTTCTCATTGACTACTGCTATCATCACTGAGCATACCATAAGATACCCAGTCAGTGGAAGCGAATCAACATGAATTATGCTCCCCGGGTCATCAAAATCATTTGACATCAACAGGGTCCTCAATGTCTCCTGTACTAACTGCTCTGCTATGATCCAAGACCATGGTAGAAGAACAGTCACTCCTGCTAAGGATGGAGACTTTCTCTTGATAGCAAGCACCCCACTGCCGATATGGAGAAGCGATAGCATAGTCAGAAGAAGGACTCCGCCGTCTCCACCTGCCTCATTGGATTCTGATGGTACTAGAATCACTAGCAGAGTAAGTACCGCAACAGTTCCCATCCATAGCACCCTATCCGAAACACTGTTCTGGTCCCTTAGAATCACGAATCCAACAGTCGTCGAACCAAATATTGTGAATATTGTATACTCTGAAAAACCGATTGATGATGCGGCCTCATGGCCAAACACAAGACCGATCAAAAGAATCATGGCCATCACAATCAGAGGCACTGAAACCCTCCTCCAGTAAACGCCCCTAACAACTAGGTATGAACCAGAAAATGCTCCACAAAGAACTGTTACCATTCCTAATGCATACCCGACATCTCCTCTATTCGCTGCAACAGCCAGAAGGGCACCCAAAAGGCCAAGTGAGACTGAAACTCCCCAGAGGCCAGGTTTCCCAAGACCTAGTATCTTCATGCCCTTGGAGAACCAATTTTCCTCTCTAGCGAAACGAGTTGCCATACCCGCGTTCAAACCGGTTACCCCCATCATAAGGACAAACAGAAGTAAGGGTCTATCCAAAGCTAAGACCTTCAATTCTCCAATTTCAAATCCACCAGTGATGGCATGCATCCCTATCCACAAGTTAGAGGACGCGATTCCAAGAGCCGCAAGGTTACCCGACTTTCGGTGCGATGCGAGTAGATGCATCAGGACAGTAGAAACCAGAATCATAATTGCAACACCCTCCTGTCCATACAACGAGCCCGCAGTAGACCCAACAGCCAGAAGAACCAGAGTAGACTGAGCAGCTATGGCATCATGGTCATACCTGTACGAGAGCACTATATTCAGACCTACAGTGATCAGTAAGAATATCCCCAAACCCTCTACGTCGATAATCCCCCATCTCTGTAACTCAATTGATAACCCATACAGAACCTTCATTGAGATAATTACCCATGTTACTCCAAGAATCCTCAATCGCTCGTCTTTTGACCACCTCTCTCCAAGGAGGAACCCAATTGAGGAAAGTACTACTAGGGAAACTGTGGCAACCATCGGCTCAAACACGAAACCAATCTGAAAACCTATTGCGCTGTACACCAAGATCATAGAACCCATCAAGATCCAGTTAATTCGCCTCTCTCCCTCTGTTGCAATATCAGTAACTATATCCCTCTCAGGGGCTGTTTTCACAGTACCGTCCCTCTCTACTCCTCCAAGTGCTTTGTCTTGAACGAACGGATCAAAGACATCTCCGATAGCATCGTCAACATCTTTACTATCATCTTCGGGCTCTTCCACTTCGGTGAACTCAGAATCATCAACTAGGTCTCCCAAATCTAACTTATCACTGATTCTAAAGGCCCTCTCACGGATGATATCATCGTCCGAGGCGCCATCCACCATCGACCCGCGTAGAGCATGTGAGCGATAATCGCATCCCCGATATGAGAGTATTCAACCGTCTTCTCAATCAAGCCGCCACCTCCGCAACCCTTGAAGCCGGATGTCCTAGTCGAAGAGCATGGAGGACCGAGCTATATCGGACTCCAGCACGGCTCCTCTAACTACATTGGCGGACCATGGAATGAATCCCAGTGGCAAGGTGCATTGGAACCTCGGCTGGGAGAAGCTGCATGAACTAGCTGTCTCTAGGAAGGAGGCAAAGCTCACTTCACACGGAGTACTACTGACGACAACCGGGGAGAGGACCGGTAGGTCCCCCAACGATCGTTTCATTGTCGAGGAAACCGGTCTAGCAGACGAGGTATGGTGGGGGGACGTCAACAGGCCAATATCTCCTGATAAATTCGAGAGACTTCTCGATAAGACCAGGAAGCACCTGGACAGGACTGACGATTTATTCGTCAAAGACGCTTTCTGTGGAGCGGACACAAGACACAGGATGCCAGTCAGACTAGTCACTGAGAACGCGTGGCATGCTGCTTTCATGCACAACATGTTCGTGAGAGCTTCTGAAGATGAACTCGAAAGGCATACTCCCGAATACACTATTCTCCATGCACCCTCTCTGAAAGCCAATCCTAGTAAGGACGGGACTAATTCCGGGGTCTTCGTAATTCTTGCTCTTGATAGGGGACTGGTAATTATTGGGGGAACCCAATACGCAGGTGAGATAAAGAAGGCTATATTCACCATAATGAACCACATACTGCCAGAGAAAGGACTTCTTCCGATGCACTGCTCAGCAAATACTGATGGTCACAACTCCGCCTTATTCTTCGGACTCTCAGGAACCGGCAAGACCACGCTCTCCGCTGACCCGGATAGGGCATTGGTGGGTGATGATGAACACGGGTGGTCAGAAGACGGAGTTTTCAACTTTGAAGGAGGATGCTATGCCAAGCTGATCAACCTCTCTAAGAAGGACGAGCCCGCGATTTTCGCAACTACTCGAATGAAGGGCACAATATTGGAGAACGTTGTCCTTAATGCCGACGGAACCCCGGATTTCACTAACGACTCTCTCACTCAGAACACCAGGGGGTCTTATTCCATAGAGGCCATAGAAAACAGGACCCCCGACTCCATGGCAGGTAATCCCAAGAATGTAGTCTTCCTGACCTGTGATGCCTTCGGGGTTCTCCCGCCCCTCTCCAGACTCACACCCGAGCAGGCCGCGTATCACTTCATCTCGGGATATACTGCCAAAGTAGCCGGAACAGAGATTGGTATTACTGAGCCTCAGGCAACCTTCTCTACATGCTTCGGTGCACCGTTCATGCCAAGGCATCCATCGATATATGCAGATTTACTATCGAAGAAGATCAGAGAGAATGATGCTAAGTGTTGGCTCATCAATACTGGATGGGTAGCCGGGGGCTATGGGGACAGTAGCCGAATCAAAATAAAGTGGACCAGGGCATTGCTTAACGCTGCACTGAACGGGGATTTAGATGACGTTGTTTTCGTCAAGGATCAGAGATTTGGTTTCTCTGTCCCAACAACCTGCGAGGGGGTTCCAGACAGCATACTCCAACCTCGCCAGACATGGAATGACAAGAAGAAGTTTGACAATGTGGCCGATCTCTTAGCTCGTATGTTCATAGAAAATTTTGAGCAGTACAAGGATGGGTGTAGCGACGAAGTCTTGTCCTCTTCCCCAATCGTCATAGGATAGAGAAGACGAGTCGTATCAGCTTAAACCACTAGCAGCAATCCTCATCCTTCATCGGAGCACTGACGAAAGATACCTTATCGACATTGGAAGTATTCTGAAGTTGTTCATAGACTTCCCTAACACTTTCAGCAGTACCCTTGACGTGGACTACGTCAACGCATGAGTGACAAGAGTGACCAAGTCTACTGCTGTGGTGATAAGCCGCAACCTCGATAGCATCCGTCCTACTTACCATCAATTTCTGCTCGCTCTTTTCCTGATAGTGAACTATCAAATGCCCCTCGACAATCAGATCTCCCTGCATGTTCATCAGATCTCCCCTCTGCTGAATTTCGGCGAAGAACATTGTAGCATCTCGAAGAAAACTGCTTCTGTTAGTATATCCAGACTTCGCAATCAAACTCTCGAAACCATCTGTGAATTCGTTGTCTGCACTAAATGAAATGATTCTGCTCATATATTGCCGTGTATGGACGCATTAATAATAATTTATGATAATCTAATTATTAGTTTTGATTAAATATGTATTAGCAGTCGGCAAGCTATGAAGAGTGTAACGTACAGGTCCGTACTACTAAGTGTGCTAATGATTACGTCCAGCCTTGCTGGATGTCTGGGAGATGGGGCAGATGATGCCGATGATACCGATGTTGTGGATCCAATAGTAGTGGATCCAATTACATCATTTGGTAGTGTTATGGTCTCCACTTACCACGTTGGTGAGCTTGTCAAGGCTGTAGCTGGCGACCATGTTGACATGCATTACATGAGCCAAGACAATATCCCAGTCCATGACTACGATCCTTCAGCAACTGATTTGATTAGATTGCAGGAGGCAGATGTTTTCTTTTACCACGGCCTCGGTCTCGAGCCTTGGGTAGACGGTGCTCTCGAATCACTCGGAGCTGATGCACCTCCATCATTCATGACACACACAATGCCTTCAGGCGAAGCTACACTAGATTACCAATCAATCCTAGTCTCAAACCTCTGCGAATTGATGAACGAGGGACCATTTGAGACGACCATACTCGGTGTGATGCCTGAGGACCACGACGACCACGATGATCATGACGACCACGACGACCACGACGATCACGATGATCATGACGACCACGACGATGATGGCGGCATGCAGACCGCAGGCGGTCATGGAGACCACTCAGAAGATGGCGACGACCACGATGATCATGACGACCATGACGACCATGACGACCACGACGATCATAACCACGCCGAGGCGGAGATAGTCATCGAAAATCCTGAGTCATGCCCTGCAGAAACCTCAATCCAGGTATTCCACATGGAGGCTGGTGAGCACTTCCTTGAGTTCGAGTCCGAGCACGGCGAGGACTTCAACATGGCAGTCCTGAAGATGCCCGGAGGACACGCACATCACAACCATGCTCATGCCGGCCCATTTGAGTGGGCTGGAATATTCAGCATTTCGGACTCCGCTC
>CENG01021979.1_pt1 | contig 27662 bp, 26 predicted proteins | sample 530131 | NCBI WGS metagenome assembly CENG01 (sample SAMEA2591057, study PRJEB7988) | marine metagenome | biome: marine biome (ENVO:00000447); feature: surface water (ENVO:00002042) layer; material: saline water (ENVO:00002010), including plankton (ENVO:xxxxxxxx) | depth 5 m
TTATATTATAATAAGAAATAGAGAACAAAATCGAGCGAGCATTAGACATTGGTAAGGACTTTGATAAACCGTTAAACAGAAAGGGCTAATTCTATTAGCTAGTTAATCCTCAAGAAGCTGTCTCTTTTATCTAAGTGAGTAAATCTAGTGAAAGAATCTACTAAGAATAAAAATTATTTCAAAAATAATTATTACAGATTTAAAATTGAGCCTCTTGATTTTGATCAAATGGATTATTTAAATGAATCCGATATTCAAAAACTAGATAAGAGGAGTGATACTAATCATTTACTTAGATTTAAAATAAAACCTACATATTATACCTTTTTCATAAAAGCAGATACTACATTTGGCGATCATGTTTTAGTTGATATCGATGATTATGTGATGACAATTATGCAGTTATCTTGTCAAAAAGTTCAATTGAATCAGTCTAATGAAAAATTATCGGGGTTTGCTCATTCTTTTGTCATACCTGAAAACATTAAGCTAAATGAAATAAAGCTTTATGGAGTGGATAATATTCTCTTAATCATAATTCCAAGATTATGATTCTTAGTTAAATCTATGATTTCCTGTTAGTTTATAGATATATTAAGCACGGAAATATCCATTTATTTAACATTTTTCTTGATTAATTAACGCTGGTGACTTTCATTCATCGATTCTCGATTAATTTTAATCACAAAAATTAACCAATAATAAATTAACAATAAGAAAACTTTATTTCTCCTGTATTGTGATACGGGCTTTGAAACTATTATGAATATTACACCTAAAGATCTATTAGATGCAGGCGTCCATTTCGGACACCAACTCAAACGCTGGAATCCAAAATCAAAACCATATGTATATGGTAACAAAAACGGGATTTCTATCATTGACCTTGAAAAGACACACCAACTGCTAGGTGAAGCCTGTGAAGTTATCGAAAAAATTGTCTCGTCAGGAAAAGATGTCTGGTTCATCGGAACTAAAAAGCAAGCTCAAGACATTATTAGAGAAGGTGCGACCGCTTGTAAAATGCCATTTTGCGTGAATCGCTGGATGGGTGGAGGTTTGACAAATTTCTCTACAATGAAAACGTCTCTCATTAAATATAGAAAGTTTCTTAAGATGGACGAAAGTGGAGAGTTAGAGAAGCTTCCTGGTAAAGAAGAGGCTGCAATTCGTCGTCAAATGAGCAGAATGAATCGTAACTTTGAAGGTATTCTTAATATTGAAGAGCTGCCCGAAGCGTTAGTTATCATCGATGTCAAAAATGAAGAGATAGCAGTCGCAGAAGCAAATCGCCTAAATATTCCAGTGATCGGTCTAGTGGATACAAATTCTGACCCAACGCCTATCCAATATCCAATTCCAGGTAATGATGATGCGGTTAAATCAATCAGAATTATCATAGAGTCTTTAGTAGACGCCATCGATTCTGGTCTTGAAAAAAGAGAACTTAAGCAATCATCTAAGGTTTCTAAGTCAGTAACACCTGACACAACTTTTGAACAGGAAGATGATGTTGAAGTGACATTGCCAGAAGGTTACGAAGGTGAAGAATAATTTTTAATCAAAACATTTAAAATAATTTTAAGTTATGGAAATAAACGCAAAAATGGTAGGTGAACTCAGAGAGAGTACAGGTGCAGGCTTGATGGATTGCAAGAAAGCGCTAGTCGAATCAGAGGGTAACATAGATAAGGCAGTTGAAATCTTGAGAAAGAAGGGTGCCGCAACAGCCGCTAAAAAAGCGACTCGAGAAGCTAGTGAGGGTTTGGTTAACTCGTATATTCACTTAGGTGGAAAAGTAGGAGTACTTATTGAAGTGAATTGTGAAAGTGACTTTGTTGCTAAAACAGACGACTTCAAAAACTTTGTTCGTGATATAGCTATGCATGTTGCGGCTACAAATCCAGTGTGTATTTCTAGAGAAGAAATTGACCCTGAAATCATCAAAAAAGAACGTGAAATTGCAGAAGGACAAGCTGAAGGAAAACCACCAGCAGCTATTGAAAAAATCGTTGAAGGTAAAATTAACAAATTCTTAAGCGAATCCTGCTTGCTTGAACAAGCCTATGTGAAAAATCCAGATCAGACAGTTCAACAAGTTCTTACAGAGAAGATTGCAACAATGGGTGAAAATATGGTGATTAAACGTTTCGCTCGTTTTCAGATTGGTGCTTAAGCAATCTTTTTACAAATTTTCAAAAGCCTCGTTTTCGAGGCTTTTTTATTTTTATCTGCCTTCTGCTTGCATAGATTGTGGAATTCTTATCATTGGATAAATGGCACACTTTCAACTGAATAGCGAATATCAACCAACGGGTGATCAGCCTGTTGCGATTAATGCTATCGTTGAATCTATCCACAATGGAAATAAAAACCAAACTCTATTGGGGGTTACTGGTTCAGGCAAAACATTCACAATGGCGAATGTAATACAAGCCTGTAAAAAGCCCACGTTGATTATTTCCCATAATAAGACATTAGCGGCTCAATTGTATTCAGAGTTTAAAACGTTTTTTCCAAAGAATGCGGTCGAATACTTCGTCAGTTATTATGATTATTATCAACCTGAGGCCTATGTGCCACAGACGGATACCTATATAGAAAAGGATTCTTCGATTAATGATGATATCGAGCGTCTTAGAATATCTGCTTCTTCTTCTTTGATCAGTAAAGAAGATGTCATTGTTATAGCTAGTGTGTCTTGTATTTACGGATTAGGCTCTCCTGAAGATTTTAAAACAATGATGTTAGTCTTGAAAGAGGGTATGGAGATGTCGAGAGATCATTTGCTCGAGCATTTGGTTGAGATTCATTATAATCGTAACGATATCGATTTTAAGCGAGGAACTTTCCGTGTACGAGGTGATGTTGTAGATGTCTTTCCTGCTTATTTGGAAACGGGTGTTCGTTTAGAATTCTGGGGAGATACCCTCGAAACGATTATTTCATTAGATCCTTTAACAGGTAATGCAATTGAGCGTTTAAGTGGCTTTGATTTATATCCAGCCAATCAGTATGCAACGCCAAAAGATAAAGTGGTTAGTGCAGTTAAAGGGATAAGAGAAGAGCTAGAAGAACGTGTACAATGGTTTGAGTCGCAAAACATGCTATTAGAGGCACAAAGAATTAGAATGCGAACTGAGTATGATATAGAGTTATTGGAGGAAATGGGCTTTTGCACCGGAATAGAAAATTACTCTCGTTATCTATCGGGCAGAAAGTCTGGTGAGCGCCCCTTTTGTTTAATCGATTTTTTTGATAAAGACTTTCTTATATTTATTGATGAGAGTCATGTAACAATTCCACAAATACGTGCCATGTATAATGGAGATCGTGCACGCAAAGAAAAACTAGTCGAATATGGATTTCGCTTACCATCAGCTTTAGACAATCGTCCGCAAACATTTGATGAATTTAATCAAATTAGTAACCAAATTGTTTATGTATCAGCAACACCTGCCCAATATGAGTTAGAAACTGCCTCTGTGATTGCTGAACAAGTGATTCGACCTACGGGTCTCTTAGACCCAGTTATAGTAATACGGCCAATTAAAGGACAGGTAGAGGATTTAATTCAAGAGTCCCAAGAAACGGTAGAAAAAGGAGATCGTATTCTGGTATCAACATTGACAAAACGAATGGCTGAAGATTTAGCTGATTTTATAGATCAAGCAGGGTTAAAGGTAGAATATTTGCACTCAGATATTGATGCTATTGAGCGAGTGGAAATCTTACGCCGTTTAAGAAAAGGTGATTTTGATGTGTTGATTGGAGTTAATTTATTGCGAGAAGGATTAGATTTACCTGAAGTTGCTTTGGTAGCGATTTTAGATGCAGATAAAGAAGGCTTTTTAAGAAGTCGTACTAGCCTTATACAAACTGCAGGTAGAGCTGCTCGTCACATTGAAGGACGCGTGATATTGTATGCAGACAAAATTACGGATTCGATTCAAGCAACTCTGGACATAAGCGATGAACGAAGAAATCGCCAACTAGAGTACAATGAAAAACATGGTATTGTTCCAAAGACTATCACAAGAGAGATTCAAGAAGGACTTCAATCAACCTATCAGTATGATCAAAAAGACGATAAGGCAAAACAGGTTTCTGAAGATGAAGCAGTATCCAAAGAGGTAATTGCTGAGTTGGAAGCCTCCATGCTTGAAGCTGCACAAAAATTGAATTTTGAAAAGGCCGCTTTATTCAGAGATCAAATTGATCTTCTGAGAAATAAAACAAAGGGAGCAAAAGGGAAAAGCTTAAACAGCGGACCTAAGAAGCGAAAAAGTAAAGGTATGTATAATAAAGATGGCTTACCCAAGCGAAAGTCTCGTAAACGTTAGCAGTCGGTGATATTTTACTGATTTATTTCAACCTTAGAAGATTCAGTATCTGCCTGCTGGAAAGCAGTTAAGACTCTAGAAAGTATAGATTCTAAATCTAAGCCCTCGTTTTCTCGCAAATCATTCACTGAACTTGCGTGATCAATAAATTTATCAGGCCATCCTATAGACTCTATAGGACAAAGGATGTTTTCTTCTTGTAGAAATTCGCTGATTGCGGATCCAAATCCTCCCTTGATCACATTATCTTCTATGCTTACAATGAGTTTCACTGTTTTAGCAGATGCAGCAATTGCAGTACTATCTAATGGTTTTACGAATCGTGGGTTCACAACTCCAGCATGAATATTGTGTTCGCTCAGTTTTGCTGCCAATTTATTGCCAATATCAAGCATTGTGCCGATAGCCCAGATATCAATTTCTAATCCTTCTTTAATTCTCTTTGAAACGCCAATAGCAAGAGATTCAGGCGTTTCTTTTACTGTCACACCCATGCCCTCACCACGAGGATAGCGAACAAATGCAGGTCCTTGATAATCCAATCCGGTTTGAATCATATCAGCAAGTTCATCTTCATCTGAGGGTGCCATTATCAAACAATTTGGGATAGGGCGAAGGTAGCTTATGTCAAATAAGCCATGATGAGTAGCTCCATCATTTGGCGATAATCCTGAACGATCCATACAGAATAAGACGGGAAGATTTTGTATCGCAATATCGTGAATAATTGGGTCATAAGCACGCTGTAAAAAGGTTGAATAAATCGCACAAACAGGGTGGTAGCCTTTCGTAGCCATTCCAGCAGCAAAGACAGCTGCGTGTTCTTCAGCTATCCCTACATCAATAAATTGATCCGGTAATGCTTGTTCTAAAATATTTAAACCAGTACCAGAAGGCATTGCTGCAGTGATTCCTATAATTTTAGAATCTTTCTTTGCCAGTTTAGATACGGTTTGTCCCATTACATCTTGGTATTTTGGAATCGGTGGTTTTTTGGAAGCCAAAGACTTACCCGTTTCTGTATTAAAAGGACTGGCTCCATGAAAGCGTTCTGGGTTTTCGATCGCCACATTATAACCTTTCCCTTTGGTTGTTAAGACATGAAGGATTACTGGTTGAGTCGCATTTTTAGCAAATTCTAAGTAATGATTGAGTTGTTTAAAGTCATGCCCATCAATAGGTCCAATGTAACGCAAACCAAACTTCTCAAAAATTGAAGAAGAGATTAAAAGGTTTTTGGTCTCTCGTTTCCACTTTGCCCCCCATTTAATAATTTTTTTACCTCCGGGAATTTGAGACAATATATTCTCTAAATTATCGTTTAATCGATTATATATTGGATTAGTGATTAGCTCATTAAAATATTTCGCCATTGCACCAACATTTTTGGCAATTGACCACTTGTTGTCGTTAAGAATTACAATAAGCTTTTTTGTGGAATTTGAGACATTGTTTAAGGCCTCGAGTGTTACGCCACAAGTGAAAGAAGCGTCTCCACAAATAGCTATAATATGTTCATCGCCCTCATTAAGATCTCGAGCTTTAGCCATTCCGAGAGCAGCAGACAGCGCAGTACCAGCATGACCAGCCCCAAAAGCATCGTGTTCGCTTTCACCCCGGTTTAAAAATCCACTCAGACCTCCAGTACCTCTAATTTTTTCAAATCGTTCATCATTTCTACCGGTAAGTATCTTATGTACGTAGCCTTGGTGGCTGACATCAAAAATAAAAGAATCCTTTGGACTAGAGAAAGTCTTGTGCAATGCGATAGTTAGTTCGACTACACCTAAATTTGGGCCAACATGACCACCATTTTTTGAAGTCGTATTTATGATTTTCTCTCTTATTTCTGAAGCCAATACAGGCAAATCACTTTCTTCAAGTGATTGGATATCTTTAGGGGATTTTATTGAATCAAGAAGTGACATTATGTGATCAATATTAAATTATTTAAGCTCACTGTTTATTATTCTGAATCGAAGTTGGATCGAGTCTCATCTGCAATATCCAGCTTTTGAATTTTTAACTCAGCTTGTTTTAGCTCATTTTGACAAACCTTTAGTAACTTTGCACCTTCTTCAAATTGTGCAACTAGTTCGGCAAGGGGAATACTGCCATCTTCCATAGCTTCAATGATAGACTCAAGTTTTGATGATGCTTCTTCGTATGAAAGTTTTTTAGGTTCTTTATTTGGCATTTTATTTTTTTCTGTAAATTGTATATATAATACTATTTTGTATGCAATATATTACAAATTAGAATCATATTTTCTAATAAAAATTACTATTTAATCACTTTTCAAATGTTTAATGTCCAATCAGTTCGTGATGATTTTCCCATTTTATCGACTTTAATGAATGATAAGCCGTTAATTTATTTGGATAATGCTGCAACCAGTCAAAAACCATTAACCGTAATTAAAGCGGTTGAGGATTTCTATAAAACGAGCAATTCCAACATTCACCGAGGCGTATTTCGCCTTAGTGAGTTAGCTACTGCACGTTATGAAGCAACTCGTAAGCAATTTTCTGAATTCATTTCAGCAGAGAAGGATTCAGAAATCATTTTTGTGAAAGGGGTTACTGAGGCAATCAATCTCATTGCTTCTGGCTTTGCTCAAACAATTATTAAAGAAGGAGATGAGATTTTAATTTCAGGCATGGAGCATCACGCAAATATTGTTCCATGGCAAATAGCCTGTGAGCAAACGGGAGCGATTTTAAAAGTCATTCCTGTATTAGATGACGGATCTTTAGATTTATTGGCTTTTGAGGCATTGCTTTCAGAAAAGACTAAATTGTTATCGATTGTTCATATATCGAATTCGTTAGGGACAATTAATCCAATTAAATTGATGATTGATAAAGCACACGCACTGGACGTCCCTGTATTAGTAGATGGGGCTCAGTCTGCACCCCATATGGAAGTTGATGTAAGAGATTTGGATTGTGATTTTTATGTATTTTCTGGGCATAAATTATTTGCACCAACTGGTGTGGGCGTATTGTACGGAAAAGAGAAGTGGTTAGAGCAACTGCCTCCATATCAAAGTGGTGGGGATATGATTGAAAAGGTAGATTTTGACGGTACTACCTTTAAAGGTATCCCTGGTAAATTTGAGGCAGGCACTCCAAATATTGCGGGCGTGATCGGATTGTCGGAAGCGATTCAGTATTTGCAAAAATTAGATAGAGCGAAAGCAATGGCTCATGAAATTTCATTATTAGATCAAGCGACAGAAGGTTTAAGCAAAATAGATGGGTTGAGGTTAATTGGAACCGCCAAAGACAAGGCCTCGATTATATCGTTTGTTTTTGATGCTATTCATGCTCATGATGTTGGAACTTTTCTAGATGCTGCGGGTATAGCAATTCGAACAGGGCATCATTGTACAATGCCTTTATTGAAAAGTTTTAATGTACCAGCAACGGCTCGTGCCTCATTTGCTTTCTATAACAATTCAAATGATGTAGATTGTTTGGTGGAAAGTTTGAAAAAAATGAAGTCTTTTTTTCTATGAGTGAAGGTAATTTACAGGATCTCTACCAATCAATACTTATTCAACATTCTAAGTCTCCTTTACATTACGGAAAGTTAGAAGCCTTTACACATTTTTCTGAAGGCTACAACCCACTTTGTGGCGACGCTATTTCTGTTTATTTATCGGTTAAACAAGGAACTATAGAAAAGGCTTCATTCGAAAGTGCCTCTTGTGCTATTTGCACGGCTTCTGCATCAATTTTATTAAAAGCAATCGAAGGCACAAAAAAAGAGTCTTTTACATCAATACAAAATGAATTTTCTCAAATTTTGGAAGATGGGTCTAAAGGCCAAACTGATACTCTGTCTCCTGATGTTTTAGCTTTTCAGGGAATTAAGCAATTTCCATCAAGGAGAAATTGCGCTCTTTTACCATGGACGACCCTTAAAGAAGCATTGGATTCAGGAATTAAAGATTAAGCAAACTGCAGATGTTCTTTTCGAAGATTTGCTCATATTCATTTTGATTCAATCCCGCTTTTGACTGAATGTCTTTAATAAATGTCTGCATCTCAACTTGTTTTTGTTTCTTAGGATATAATTTAAGAGGATAGTCTGACCCAAAAATAATTTTCTCAGCGCCGACAAGGTGAATCACATTTCTAAATATTGTCATATCGTACAGTAAGGGGGAGGCCGATGTATCATAATAAAAATTCTTTAATAGAAGTTTTAGTTTTGGATTAAGCTCAAAAAATGGGATACCGCCACCCCAATGTGATAAAATAATTTTAAGATCTGGAAAGGCTTCAGCAAACTCTAGATATATATCAAAAGGGGTCGGAATAAAATTCGGATATTTTACATTTAAGCCTTCACTGACATGAAAATTCATGGGCCAGTTATTTGTTTCGCACCATTCTGCCATTGTATGCCAACGATCCTTGTATTGATCGTAGTGTTGAATGGTTGGGTGTAATTCACCCACACCCTTAAACCCCATAGAATGGGCAAGTTCTAATTGTTGAATGGGCTCGTCATTTGGATAAATTGAAGCAAAGGCGTGAAAACGCATGGGTGCAAAATCCATCCATTGTTTCATCAGTTCATTATGTCTGATACAGGTAGCTTTATTTTCCCAATACCAACCTAATAGAATACTTTGGCTTACTTTTGCACAATCCATAGCCTCAATCATGCCTTCTTTTGAAGCATAGCCTTGTAAGCTTGGCTTATTATTTGGAGCGACTAGTTTTAACCAATGGCTTTCATTATAAGTGGTGGCCCATTGAGTAATGTTATCCGAAATTTCAGGAGGGAAACAATGAGTGTGTGCATCTATCATGTTGCTTTTCTTGATAATTTTAAAAGTGATGTTATTTTGCAATAAGATTTTTTTTCATCCTCCCTTATTTATATCAAATGCCAGAGCTTGCAGAAGTAGAATTTTTTAGAAGAGTTTGGTTGCCTGCTGAGGGCTCAAAAGTTGTTCACGCGTCTGCAAACCTTAAGAAGAGAATTTTTAGAGATCTTGATGACAAGTCGTTTCCAAAATGTCTTATTGAAACTCGTTTACAAAAATCTTTTAGAAAGGGGAAACAGTTATGTTTTTTATTCAATAAAGACCATTGGCTTGGATTGCATATGGGCATGACAGGTAGATTGCGATATAGTTCTAATGTGAACGAAAATTTTAAATATGATTATTTAACTTTATATTTAGAAAATGATCATCGTTTGATTTTTCAAGACCCACGTTTATTCGGGAAAGTCCTCTACGAAAATTCTTCTAAGTCACCTGCTTGGTGGGAAGCAATGCCTGTAGAGTTAACAGATAATTCCTATAATTTTGATAGGATGAATGATTTTTTGGTAAAGCGCTCCAAAAGTCGAATCAAGTCAGTTCTTTTGATGCAAGATGGATTTCCCGGTATTGGTAATTGGATGGCCGATGAAATACTCTGGCGTAGTCGTATAGCTCCTTTTGTTAAGGTAGAAGATATTGCTATGAAAAAGCGAAAAGATTTATATCAAGCAATTAAGGCAGTTTGCATGGATGCCTTGGATGTTATTGCAGATGGCTGGAAAAAGCCACCAGATAGTTGGTTGTTTAATCATCGTTGGTCTAATGGGGGAACTTGCCCAAAAACCAACAAACCACTTATTCGGGAAAAGATAAATGGTCGAACAGCTTGTTGGTCACCATCTTGGCAAACGTATCATTAAGCATTAATCTTTAATTGCGTGATGAATAGCTACAGTTGAAAAAGTCATTCCTAGAGCCTTAACTTCAGAATATCCCGCTTCGAACAATTGAGACTTAAGTAATTCTTTACTGGGAAAACTCTCAATCGTACCAGCTAGGTATTGATAGGCATTTTTGTCTTTAGAAATAATGCCTGCAATACACGGAAGAATATATTTTAAGTAGAGGAAATAAAAGGGTCTAAACCAAGTATCGGGCTGAGAAAATTCTAATACAAATAAGGAACCTTGAGGTTTCAAAATTCTTAATATTTCACGGAGTCCTTTATTTCTATTTTCAAAATTCCTAACTCCAAATGCTACAGTTACAATGTCGAAAGTATTGTCCTCAAAATCTAGATTCATTGCATCTCCATGTTCGAAAGAGATATTTGAATATTTTTTTGATTTTATTTGTTTAAATTTTGCCTGATCAAGCATAGGTTGGCAAAAATCAGTAGCGGTAATTTCACATTCCTTATTTAAGGTGTCACTCAATTTAAAGGCTACATCTCCGCTACCAGTAGCAAGATCCATAAGAGAATTCGGATTCAAAATTTTGACCTTTTTGGCTAGACGATCACGCCAATAATAATCAATTCCAAAACTTAATACATGATTTAGGAAATCGTATTTATTTGAAATTCCCGAAAACATTTTTTCAACTTTTTCGCCAATTGGTATGTGCATAGTCTGATTTTGTTAATTTTGTCGAATTTAAGTTCAGTAAATTAAAATTTTTTCATTTTCTATATTTGACAGATATTATGGTACTTATGAATATGTGAATACAACATTTTATATAATTAAAGCAAGATGTCCAATAATCTGACAAAAAGAGATATAGTTACTAAGGTTTACAACAATACGAACTTTTCTCAAAAAGAAATTAGAGAAACCGTTCAATTAACGTTGGACTGTATTCAAGAGGCATTAATTAAGGGACAAAATGTTGAGTTAAGAAATTTTGGTGTATTTGAGCTTCAAGTCAGAAAGTCTAGAATCGGAAGAAATCCGAATAAACCAGAAAAGGATGTGATCATACCGAAAAGAGCTGTTATTAAATTTAAGGCAGGTAAAGAAATGCGTGCCGGTTTAAATGAGATCAATCTTGAAGACGAATAATCGTATCAAAATCTAGATCAATTTATGAATTTTGAAACCTTACCTGGATTTCGTACTTTTTATCCAGAAGATTGTTTTTTAAGAAATTATATTTTCAATATTTGGAGGTCGTCCGCTCATACTTATAACTTTTCCGAGTACGATGCTCCAACTCTAGAACCTCTTGAATTATATAAAGAAAAATCTGGAGACGAAATCGTAAACCAACTATTTAATTTTAAAGATAAAGGAGATCGTGCCGTAGCACTTCGTCCTGAGATGACTCCTTCTTTAGCCCGTTTAGTAGGAGCTAAGGCAAAAAGCCTAAAGCGGCCCGTTAAGTGGTTTAGTATAGGTGAGCAATTTAGATACGAGCGACCTCAGAAGGGACGTTTACGTTCATTTTATCAATTGAATGTCGATATTTTGGGTGAGGCTGGGGTTGGCGCTGATGCCGAATTAATTGCTTGTTTGGTTGATACTCTGAGAGCTTTTGATCTTGATTTTGAAGATTTCAAGGTTCGTCTTAGTGATCGGCAGCTATGGATTTTATTTTTGAAACATTGGAATGTTGGCGATGAGCAGATGACCCCAGTTCTTTCAATTATGGATCGTATGACTCGATTGAAGAAAGATCAGTTGGAAATACAGCTTACTAGTTATTTTGGAGAATCAACCGCTCACTTTATTGATACAGTAGAAGAATTGATGGCAATTGATTCAGAATCAGCTTTAGTAAATTTCTTTGCTAATTTAAAACTTTCAGAAAGTAACAAACAATTAATTGATGAACGCTTAGGGGATTTAGCTTCATTGACTCAGTTGATCAATTCAATGGAGATTGGGCACTACGTTTCTATTGATTTTTCAATTGTTCGAGGCCTTGCTTATTATACTGGCTTTGTTTTTGAAGCTTTTGAAGCCAGAGGTGAGGGTAGAGCATTAGCGGGTGGAGGACGTTATGATGATCTAATTGATCGGTTGACTTCTAATGCAATGGAAGCAGTAGGATTTGCAATGGGGGATGTGACCTTACTGGATTTATTGGAGTCTAAGGGGAAACTGCCCAATTTTTCTCAAAAGCCCGATATTATGATTCTGTTTTCTGAAGATGAAGCTCGTTCCTGTGCTTTAGCTGATGCTCAGTTTTTACGACGATCAGGCATGAAAATTGAATACCCTTTGAAGCATATTAGTTTTTCTAAACAATTCAAAGAGGCAAATCAGCGAGGTGTGTCTTTTGTTTTAATTTATGGAAACGAAGAGATTCAAAAAGGTATGGTTAAGTTAAAAGATTTTCAAACAGGTGAAGAATGTCTTATTGAAAGAAACCAAACTGCCTTATTAGATAAGCTGAAAACTCTCTTCTAAGTCATTATGTCGGGAATCGAAAAACTGTTAGTAACTGTCGCAAAGTTAAGGGATCCAGATACAGGTTGCCCTTGGGATATTGAGCAAAGTCATCAGTCAATCACTGATTGTTTGATTGATGAATGCTGTGAATTACTTCAAACGATCGACCGTTTGGATATGGAGCATATGGAAGAGGAATTGGGGGATGTTTTGCTTCAAGTTATCTTTCATGCCCAAATCGCTAAAGAGAATGGTCATTTTGATTTTGATTCCGTTTGTGAGGTATTAAATGAAAAACTAGTCCGCAGGCATCCACATGTATTTGGTGACGAAAAGGATTTAAGTAACAGCGAATCGGTGCTTGAGCGTTGGGAATTAATCAAGTCCAAAGAAAAAAAACGTGGATTTGTTGCTAAAGGTTTATTTAAAGACTTACCGCCTCAACTACCTGCGTTAATGTTTGCAGAAGATGTTCATAAGCAAATAGTTAAAAAATCAATAGACGCTTCAGAGTTTTATGATTCATATTTGATCACAAAGCTTACAGAGACCCAGTCCAAGGATGAGTCAGCAATAGGTGCTTTGTTGTTTAATTTGGTAGCTTGGTGCAAAGATAATAAGATAGAGCCAGAGTCTGCTTTAAGGCGTTATGCACAAAATGTTGTGGATTCTATTGAATCAAGAGAGGTTCAGTGAGCTAAAAATGCTATAATCTCACTGGAATATTCAGAGATTTGAGATGTTCTTTAGCTTCTGAAATTGAATAAGTTCCAAAGTGAAAGATTGAAGCAGCTAATACGGCATTAGCTTTACCTTTAATGATTGCATCAGCTAAATGGTCAAGATTTCCAGCACCTCCAGATGCAATGATAGGAATGCCTACTGCATCACTAACTTGCTGATTTAATTCTAAATCATATCCATCTTTTGTTCCGTCTGCATCCATACTTGTTAACAAGATTTCACCAGCACCACGCCTTTCAACTTCTTTTACCCATTCAATAAGGTCTTTGCCCGTATCATTTCTACCTCCATGGGTGAAAACTCTCCATTTATTATCCGATATTTTCTTTGCATCTACAGCAACAACAATACATTGATTTCCAAACTTATTTGAGGCATCTGATATTAGTTTAGGGTTTAGCAATGCAGAAGTATTTAAACTCACTTTGTCTGCACCTGCATTGAGCATTGTTCGAATGTCTTCTAAATTTCTTAATCCACCACCAACAGTTAAGGGCATAAAGCACTCGGAGGCAGTTCGTTCTACAACGTCTAGCATTATTTTTCGCTCTTCATTCGAAGCAGTTATATCTAAAAAAACAAGTTCATCAGCACCTTGTTTTTCGTAGGCCTTTGCTTGCTGAACGGGATCGCCGGCATCGATTAAATCGACAAAACGAACGCCTTTCACGACTCTTCCAGCATGAACATCTAGACAGGGTATGATTCTTATAGAAAGCACAGATTAGTTAAAAAAATGTGATAAAAAGTGGTTATGCATCTGCAAAAGTAATATCTGGTTCGAAACATAATGCTAAGCGGTATTCTGTGCCTTTTCGCATAATTAAGGGATGATCTCGTTCTAGGGTTTGTATATAATGAATTTTCCCGTTATGAGTCCTATAGTTAGAATCCTGTGAAACAGTTTCAGTTTGTTTCCATTGTGCTTGAAAATCATCTTTTATGACTTCGGCTCTATGTCCTTCTTCGCCAAGAGTAAAAGAGGTTCCAATACGATAGGTTGAATGAGGAGCAGCAATAGCAATTGAGTAACGTATTCGATTTAATTGGATCTGGCTTTCAACCTTAAAGATGTATTCGCAATTAATTTTTCCTCCAGCAAAAACCCAATTAACTCTACAAGAACCTAAGCCATTAGCAAAAACTCCCTCTTTAGTAATGAGCGTGGGTTGATCGTAAGAAAATTGAAGTGTGTTTCGCATACCCATCTTGGTAGTACAATTTTTTCCATAATAAGCAGGAACGATAGTCTTATCTCCAAACGTTAATTCAGGAATCATGATCGGCATGTATTTATTAACAGGCCAATCAAAGATTCCGGGTGCATGTGGGAATGCGAGATAGTCGCAACTATCCAAATGATCTTTGCTAGGTGCAACTAATGGTAGCTGAAAGGATAATCCAGAATCAGGATCTTGGTAAACGAATATACCTTGTTCTTTCTTTGAGGTTTTGTCGAAATTGATAAAACGTCCAATTTTTCTAGGATTGGGTGCAGTTTCTGATGCATAGTTATTTCCAATTGATTTTATCAGTCGTGACCATTGGCAAAGATAACGTGCCGCATCGAAGTTAGCGATTCGATTTGTATAAGATGGATCCGTATTTCTTTCATCATCACGAATTACCAAATAACCGTGCTCTTGATTAAGGTAAGTGATGAAAAAATTCAGAAACAGTTTTTTAACAGTATCTTGATAGAGATCAGCTTGGGTTTTTGATATCCATCCATCTCTCATCGCTTGAAGTATTATGCTAATTGAGCACATTTGACCATAGGCTCCAATAGAACGACCATAACTCCATCCAGTTCCATCTTGGCGTACCATATCAGGAATAAGTTTTAAATACTTTTCCGCCTTTGTTCTAAGACTGGCTAATTTTCGTTCTCTTAGATTAATGTTAGCGTGTAGTTGTAATGCTTGTCGAATGAAGACAAAAGAAGAAACACCATAAATATCAAAAGTCCCAGAAATCTTGCTAGAATCACCATCCACATCATCAAAGTATCCAGAAGATGAATTGCTTTCAATGCGTTCTAAAAACCGGTCAATCAACTTACCAGTTTCGTCTTTTTTTGAAAGACCAACACTATAACGTGTGACTGATTTGCCTATGTTGAATGCCTGATAATGATTATTGTAATCATTTCGTTCCAATAATTGTAGGTCTAATTGCTCTCGGGTTGGTTCCAGAAGTCGCTCCCAAATAGGGTTTCGGTCTTTTGCAGAGCCAAAGGAAAGTAAGCCTAAACTGGCAAAAGCAAGCCCGCCTTCATGGCTTTCTTGAGCAAAAGCCTGTGCTGTGATTGTACGTGCCGCCAAATCTAATAAATTATGACCTTCTAAGGTCTCCTCATTCGTTGCTCTAAAATATTCACCAATGGCGAATGCCGCATGTCCTGATTCATAGCCTGTTGCATTCTCATTAGGAAAAGGACTGATTGTCCCGTTATCTTCAATTGCGTCTAAGTTATGGCTTAAAATCGAACGAGCCATGTCCAAACATTGTTCTGCAAAATTTTCCATGTTTATATTTAATAAATAGTTACCCTTTACTATTTTGATGAATCTCTCCTACTTTATGTCAACTGGGTATTTGTTAATTTAAGCTCTTTTTTCATTCTTATGATTGACGGTATATGATAAAAACAAAAAATACACGCTATCATTACAGTAATAATTCACAATGGAAAGTTTATCTCAAGAAAACAGAAAGTTTAGCCCAGTTCCCCAATTTGTAAATCAAGCAAAGATTGCAGGTATGGATGCCTACAAGGAACAATATAAGAAAAGTATAGAAAACCCTTCGAAGTATTGGTCGAGTGTTGCAAATGAACTTCACTGGTTTAAGCCTTGGGATAAGGTCTTAGATGAATCAAATGCACCATTTTATCAATGGTTCACAAATGCAAAAACTAATATTAGTTATAATTGTTTAGATCGACAAGTTGAATTAGGGAAGGGTGATAAGGTTGCATTTTATTGGGAGGGTGAGCCTGGAGATAAAAAGGCATTTACTTATAAAGAGCTTCTAGAAGAAGTCTGTCGTTTTGCTAATGTATTAAAATCATTTGGCGTCAAAAAAGGTGATCGAATTGCACTTTACCTGCCAATGATCCCAGAGTTGGTCTTTGCTGTTCTGGCCTGTGCAAGAATAGGTGCGGTGCATTCCGTTATTTTTGCAGGCTTTTCATCTGAATCAATACGGGATCGAGTAGAAGATTGTCAGACACGAATGATAATTACTGCAGATGGCGGATACCGAAGAGGCAAAGTACTTGAACTGAAAAAAATCGTCGATGAAGGTATAGCAAATTGCAATTCGATCAGTGAAGTTCTTGTTATTAAGCGTGGAGGCGATCTAGCAATCGATTGTCCCATGTCAGAAGGGCGAGATTTTTGGTATGATACTTTGAGTGTAAACTGTTCCCACGAATGTCCAGCTGAAGAAATGGATTCGGAAGATCTGTTATTTTTACTTTATACAAGTGGTACTACGGGAAAACCTAAAGGGATCATGCATACTACAGCAGGATACCAAGTATTTAGTTATATTACGTCAAAGTATGTTTTTGACCTAAATGATGATGATGTTTATTGGTGCACTGCTGATGTAGGGTGGATCACTGGTCATACCTACATCGTTTATGGGATTTTACAAAATGGTGCTACCCAACTCATTTATGAAGGAGCGCCAAATCATCCGGACCCTGCGCGCTTTTGGAATTTAATTGAAGACTATAAGGTTACGACTTTTTACACAGCACCTACTGCAATCCGTGCTTTCATGAAGTGGGGTGATCATTGGCTTGAAGGAAAAGATTTAAGTAGTCTTAGGTTGCTGGGAAGTGTTGGAGAACCTATAAACCCTGAAGCATGGATGTGGTATCATAAAAAAATTGGTGCTTCGAGATGTCCCATTGTCGATACTTGGTGGCAAACTGAAACAGGAGGTCATTTGCTCACTCCATTACCTGGGGCAATTCCTACTAAGCCAGGTTGTGCCACAGTTCCATTTTTTGGGATCGAACCATTAGTCTTAAATGAAGAAGGCGAAGAGGTAGATGTAGGTATCTTAGCAATAAAAAATCCATGGCCAGGTATGTTGAGGGGCATTTATGGAGATGAGCAGCGTTATATTGATACTTATTGGAGTAAGTGGAACGGGCGACATTATTTCCCTGGAGACGGTGCGCGTATTGATGAAGATGGCTATTATTGGATATTAGGCAGAGTTGACGATGTGGTGAATGTCTCTGGACATAGAATCGGTACAGCTGAATTAGAAAGTATATTTGTTGAGCACGAAAGTATTGCGGAAGCAGCTGTCATTGGAATTAAACATGAAATCAAGGGGCAAGGGTTGCTGGCATTTGCTACCGTTATTCAAGGAAAGTCTGCAGACGAGGAATTGCAAAAAGATTTAATACAATTAGTAGACAAACGTATTGGTAAATTTGCTCGTCCAGAAAAAATCATTTTTTCTTCGGATTTACCAAAAACTCGATCAGGGAAAATTATGCGTCGTCTATTACGATCAATTGCCGATGGAGATGATCTTGGTAATATAACAACTTTAGCCGACCCTTCAGTAGTTGATGAAATTCAAAAACAATTTAATCAATAATTTATTTAACGAATTTGTAAGCTAGACAAAAAGCAAACTTATCACACTCTAAGCGTATTATCATATGAAAATATTTTTAAATAATCAATTAGTCGATGCAGAGAATGCTAAGATTTCCGTTTTTGATCATGGTCTATTGTATGGTGATGGAGTTTTTGAAGGGATTCGCCTCTACAATAAATGTATCTTTAAATTAGAGGAGCATTTGATCCGGTTGGAAATGTCTGCTAAAGCATTAATGTTAGATATTCCTATGGATAGGGAAGCTTTGACGAAAGCCGTATGTGATACTTGTAAAGCAAATGGATTGGAAAATGGTTACATTCGTTTAGTCGTTACTAGAGGCGTTGGCAATCTAGGTCTTTCTATAAAAAATTGTAATCAGCCTCAAATCATTATCATTGCAGATAACATTCAATTGTATCCAAAGGAATATTATGAAAAAGGGTTGAAGATAATAACAGTGCCAACTCGTAGAAATAATTCAGCTGCCTTACCACCTATGATAAAGTCATTGAATTATTTAAATAATATTTTAGCTAAGATTGAGGCTCAAAACCTAGGTTACCAAGAAGCAATAATGTTGAATGATCAAGGCTATGTAGCGGAGTGTACGGGTGATAATATTTTCATGCTTAAGGATGGTATACTTTATACGCCGAAAATTGCCTCTGGCTCCTTAAAGGGGATCACCCGAGAGGTTGTTATTGAAATTGCTAAAGAACTTAAGATTGAATTAATCGAGACAGAGATGACTCGTTATGATACTTGGATTGCTGACGAAATGTTTTTGACGGGCACAGCGGCAGAATTAATTCCAATTGTTGAGGTAGATTCTCGTAAAATTGGAAATGGTCAGCCTGGAATCATAACCGCAAAGTTCCTTGATTTATTTAAGACTAAAGTCACAGAGGATGGCATCCACATATAAGACGTTTAGCATATTTTCAATAGTACCTTATTTTAATAAGATTGGCACTCTATTTGCATATCTAGCTGTAATTCTTTATATTTATTTTGCGATTTACTGAATTTTTTTTACCATAAAATCATGTCCAACAAACTCAAATGTAGTCTTTGTGATAAGTATGCCACTGTTCATCTGACTCAGATTATTAATAATCAAATACAAAAAATTGATTTATGTGAAAGTTGTGCACAAAAAAAAGGCGTGACTGATTCAGAGGGTTTCTCTTTAGCAGAAATGCTTTCAAATGCGGAGTATCAATCCGATACTCTTCAAGAAACTTGCGACACCTGTGGCTTATCTTTAGCTGATTTTAAGAAGTCAGGTCGTTTTGGCTGTGCCTCCTGTTATGTGAGTTTTGAGTCAGTTCTTAAGCCTATACTTGATGAGATGCATATTGGGGATAAGCATATCGGGAAATTACCTGTAAGATGCTTAAAAACTATTTGTAAAGAGGAACAAATTAAAACACTTAAAGATAAGCTTAACAGTGCTATTAAATGTGAGGCCTACGAAGATGCGGCTCAATATCGTGATGAGCTAGATGCTTTGATGCAATCTCCTGAAGGCGTTTAAGACAATAAACATCTATGATTGAAGAATTGATTAAAAAAGCGTCCTCAAAAGGTATTAAAAGTACTTATAGGGCTTCCTCAGTTGTCATCAGTTCTCGTTTGAGACTCGCACGAAATTTAAAGAATTATACTTTTCCAAATCGTGCCAACATTGCTCAGAAGTGTGACATATTGTCCAATATTGAGACAGTTTTAAAGGACATTCCTTATATGAAAAAAGGTTATTTTTTCAAAATGGAAGAATTGAGTTCACTAGAAAAAAAAATGCTAGTAGAGCGACATTGGATAAGTAGAGAGTTATCAGAAATTGATGAAGGATCAGCGGTTTCAATTTCAAGTGATCATTTATGTTCTGTTATGATTAACGAAGAGGATCATTTGAGAATACAGTTTATCAAAAATGGGTTCAACTTAAATGCACTTTGGAAGACGGTGAATGATTTCGACGACCTCTTAGAAGACAAACTGCCTTATGCCTTTTCAAAAGATCTCGGATACATCACTGCTTGTCCAACTAATTTAGGAACAGGTTTGAGGGCATCTGTTATGATGCATTTGCCGGGATTGTCTATATCGGACAATATAGAAAAAGTAATACGAGCTTCAAACCAACTAGGTTTGGCGGTTAGAGGCTTATTTGGTGAGGGATCAGACGCAAGTGGTCACATTTATCAAATATCCAATCAGCAAACTTTAGGCGAATCAGAGAAAGATATTTTGGATCGTTTAGCAGGCGTATTGAAAAATATTATTGAGCATGAATTAAATGCCCGAATTAAGTATTATGAAAAAAATAAGGAAATATTGATCGATAAAATACACCGTTCTTTTGGAATTTTGCAAAATTGCCATTTAATAAATTCTGATGAAGCAATGAATCATTTATCATTTATGAGAATGGCAATTGACTTAGGTTTTCTTCCTGAAGAATTTAGAAGGCTTATTGATTATCTCTTCATTGAAATTCAGCCTGGGCATATTCAATATCCTGATAGTAATATTAGTGTAGAATTAAGAGATATAAAGAGAGCAGAACTGTTAAGAAATAATTTTAACAAACTTCCTTCACTTAATTTTGACAAATAATTGGAACAGTATAAGCTTACTATATATTAAAATATGGAACCATTAAATAATTTCACACCACGAGCTCAGCAAGTATTAGCTTTATCTAGGAAAGAAGCTGAACGCTTTAATCATAACTATGTCGGTACTGAGCATTTATTGCTCGGATTAATCAATCTTGGTCAGGGTGTAGCAGTCAATGTATTGCAAAAAATGGACTTAGACTTACAAACAGTTAGAGTTGCAGTTGAAAAACAGGTTGGAATAGGTCCTGAATCAAAGCCATTAGGCGCTATTCCATATACTCCAAGAGTTAAAAAGGTATTAGCTCTCTCTGGGAAAGAAGCAAAATTGCTTAATCATTCTTATGTAGGTACTGAGCATCTTCTTTTAGGCCTTTTAAGAGAAGGAGAGGGCGTTGCAGCTCGAGTCTTGAAGTCACTCAATATCGATATTGAGCGGTGTCGGAATGAAGTGTTATCTGAATTAGATCCGAATTTTTCTGGTGAGGTTGAATCCTCCGCAGTAAATTCTTCCCCTGATGAGGAAAAGAAAGACTCTAAAACTCCTGCACTAAAAGCTTTTGGTCGTGATTTAACCGAGCTTTCTAAAAATGGCGAGTTAGACCCAGTGATTGGACGACAACATGAAATCCAGAGAGTAGTACAGATTTTATGCCGCAGGACCAAAAACAATCCAGTTTTAATTGGCGAAGCAGGAGTAGGTAAAACAGCTATTGCTGAAGGATTGGCTCATGAGATCAACTCAGGCTTAGTTCCAGAGATACTAGAAAATAAGCGTGTCATTACATTAGACTTAGCCTTAATGGTAGCAGGCACAAAGTATCGTGGACAATTTGAGGAAAGAATTAAAGCGGTCATGGACGAAATTCGTCGGGCGAAAAACATTATTATCTTCATTGATGAATTACATACAATAGTTGGAGCGGGTGCTGCAGAAGGTGCGATGGATGCTTCTAATATCTTCAAGCCCGCATTAAGTCGAGGAGAGCTTCAATGTATTGGTGCAACCACTTTATCAGAGTACCGCAAATTTATTGAAAAAGATAGTGCACTCGATCGTCGTTTCCAATCTGTTAAGGTAGATGCTCCATCCATCAATGACTCAGTACTCATTTTGAAGGGGATTCGTAGCAAATATGAAGAACATCATAATGTGCGATATACGGATGAATCGCTAGAACTTGCGGTGAAATTATCTGAGCGTTATATCACATCAAGGTTTCTTCCAGACAAGGCTATTGATATTTTGGATGAGGCTGGAGCACGTGCACGTATTGACTCAATGAAACGTCCTCCAGATCTTGAATCAATGTCTGAAGAAATTGAGTCTGTGTGTGCACAAAAAGAAGATGCTATTGCTAAGCAGTTATTTGAAGAAGCAGCAAAGTATCGCGATGAAGAGAAGAAACTTCGTGAAACTCAGAAAAAGTTCATTGAAGACTGGAAAAAAGAGAGAGCTGAAAAAGAAATTTTAGTGGATGACGATGCGATGCTTAAAATTGTTTCAGATTGGACGGGAATTCCTCTTTCTCGAATGGAACAGAAGGAAAGCAAAAAATTATTGAATTTAGAAAATGAGTTAAGGTCTGAGGTTATTGGTCAAGAAAAGGCCACTGAGGTCATTGCCAAGGCATTAAGACGTTCTCGTGCTGATCTAAAGGATCCAAAGCGTCCAATTGGTTCGTTTATGTTTCTTGGACCTACAGGTGTCGGTAAAACTTTATTAGCAAAAATATTAGCTAAACACATGTTTGGTGACAGTGATTCTATTATTCAAATAGATATGTCTGAATATATGGAAAAGTTTTCGGTGTCTCGCTTAGTCGGATCGCCTCCAGGGTATGTTGGACATGATGAAGGTGGACAGTTAACAGAAGCTGTACGCAGAAAACCTTATTCTGTTGTTCTATTTGATGAGATCGAAAAAGCACACCCAGATGTAGTTCAATTACTGTTACAAGTATTAGAAGAAGGTCGTTTAACAGACAGTCTAGGCAGAAAAATTGATTTTAGGAATACGATATTGATCATGACTTCTAACGTTGGTGCAGACATCCTTCAAAAAGACACTTCAATGGGCTTTGGAGTAGAGGTGAATGCCGATAGTGAATACGAAAAGATACGCGATAAGATATTAGATGAAACAAAACGTATTTTTAAACCAGAATTTTTAAATCGTTTAAATGACCTAGTCATTTTCCGTTCATTAAGAATGGAAGATATGAACGCAATTGTTGATTTAGAGTTGCTGAATCTTTCGAATCGTTTGAAAGGGCAAGAGCTTTTCTTTGACTTAGATGATGCTTCAAAAGAATTTATCATTAAGAAAGGTTATGATGAAAAATTTGGTGCACGTCCTTTAAAGAGGGCTATCGAGCGTTTCCTGGAAGATTCCTTAGCAGAAGCTATTTTGGAAGGAACTATCAAGAGAGGTGAAAAGATCAATGTATCTCTTAACGACACTAAGGATGGTCTTATGTTCAACCAAGATAGTTTAGCTTCTAAAGCAAATCACTAATTGATAGTCTCACCTTACTAGTAAGCGAAAGCTCAATCTTTCGCACCCTTAAGCAGAATATTTTAGGAAGATAAGGATATTTGATCGGTTATCGTTAGATTATATGCATCTAATCCAACTACCTTTCTTGGATTATCGGTAAGGATTTTAATCTTATTCAAACCTAGATCAGCAAGTATCTGTGCTCCAATTCCATAGTCTCTAGGATCCATTTTAGGTGGGCTTATTTGTTCAGACTTTAAAATATCTTTGAGAAACTTAATTCCTCCGTGTTTTTGTTCTATATAGACAAAGACACCGTGTTTAGCTTCAGCGATTTTTTTTAAAGCTTGGTCTAGGTTATTGTGTCCTTGAGTGCCTACTTGCTTAAAGAGGTCAGATAATCTATATTCACTATGAACTCTAACAAGCGTGGGTTCTTGATTCAATTCTCCCATAGAAAGTGCAATGTGTTGTCGGTCATCTAATACACTTTTAAATAAATGAAAATCAAACTCTCCGTATTCAGTTTCAATCTTTTTAGAGGAGATGCGTTTGATTAGGCATTCTTTTTCATGCCTAAACTCTATAAGTTGTGAAATTGAAATCAGTTTGAGTTGGTGCTTCTTCTTAAATTCAACTAGATCCGGTAATCGGGCTAAACTGCCATCTTCATTTAATATCTCGCAGATTACGCCAGACGGGTTTAATCCAGCTAATACAGCTAAATCAACGGCGGCTTCAGTATGGCCCGCACGTTGTAATACTCCGCCAGCTTTCGCTCTTAAAGGAAAAACATGTCCAGGTTGCACCAAATCATCAGGCACAGAATTAGGATCACTTAAAATCTGTATAGTTTTTGCACGATCATGAGCACTAATTCCTGTACTTATTCCTTTAGCGGCATCAACTGAAATGGCAAAATCTGTTTGATGTGCTTCACGGTTTTCTGAAGACATTGGATTTATCCCTAAACTTCTAAGCTGTTCGGCCTGCATGGGAACGCATATTAAACCCCTTGCATGTAGAATCATCTGATTAATACTCTCTGTTGTAGCTTTTTCTGCAGCCAAAATTAAATCACCCTCATTTTCCCTAGCTTCGTCGTCTGTTACGATTACTGGCTTACCTTCGGCGATATCTTTGATCGCACTTTCTATAGTATCAAACGGAGCATTGCCTGTTTTAGTTGTACTTTCCATGTTTAATTAAAATCTACCTATACGAATGCTATTACTTTTTGTAAACACAACTTATTTGGTATAAAACCAAAAAAAAACCCGCAGTTAGCGGGCTTTTTTAATTAAAATTCATCTTAGCTATGCACTAGCCGCCTCAACAACGTTAATTTTTCTATGCTTTGAGTCAAAGTGTACAGAACCTTCTGATAAAGCGAATAAAGTATGGTCACGGCCCATTCCTACATTATTCCCAGGATGGTAACGAGTACCTCTTTGTCTTAAAATGATGTTTCCAGCAATAACATGCTCTCCACCAAACTTTTTCACACCCAGTCTTTTTGAATGACTGTCGCGTCCATTTCTTGAAGTTCCTTGTCCTTTTTTATGTGCCATGATCTAAATTGGTTTTATCGCTTAACCTTCGATAGAATTAATTTTAATAACTGAGAGGTGCTGACGATGGCCTTTTACTCTTTTGTAGCCTTGTCTGCGTTTCTTTTTGATAGTTGTGACCTTTTTGTCTTTTTTGTTTTCAAGTATGGTTGCTTTAACACTAGCATTCTCAATAACTGGTGTGCCAAAGCGAGTAGCTTCACCTTCACCGAGCATAATAACGTCTGTGATATCAATAGTATCGCCAGCTTTTGTCTCTGGATAAAGATTTACTTTTAGGATATCTCCTTCAACCACAGTAAATTGTCGTCCTTGTGTTTTAATAGTTGCTTTCATAATTTGAAAAACCACTTAACAAAGCGTATTATCCGAAGAATTCAAGAGTTTTCTTAGATAATAAGCAAAAAAATACGATTAAAGGCTGATATTATTATTGAGTCTCAATTGAGTCTCATTAAGTTGATGTTGCATTAAGTTTATGAAAATTGAAATACAAGATCAATATATTGAGAGTTTTAAGGAATTTTTAACCCGTAAAGGTTTGAGGGTGACAAATCAAAGGATGGCCATTTTTAGTGCTGCGTTTACCTGTGATGACCATTTTACTGCAGAAGAGTTGTTAGATAAATCTAGAAATTTAGATGATTCCGTATCTAGAGCAACTGTATACCGTGCCTTACCTCTGCTGACAGAAAGTAATTTGATTCGTGAGGTAGATGTTGGTAAAGATTATAAATATTACGCTGCAAATAAGGATGTAAAAACTTTTCAGGCGCAGGTTATTTGTATGGATTGTGAAAAGATTTTTGAAATAGATGCACCGTTTATGGAGTGGTATGGTAAAACAGTAGCTGAAAAGCTGTTGCTATCAGTAGAAGACCAAAGACTTCAAGTATCTGCAAGATGTGACCAATTGAGGTCTAAGGGTGAGTGTAATAAAGTTTTCACTAAATAAGACGTTCTGATTTATGAAAAGTGAACAAACAGTAGGAGACCTAGCTCTTGATTTTGAGTTTAATTTTTACGTGTCACTTTATAAAAAATTGCCCAATGACAAACGACTGATTTCAATTCTTGCAGAGCTTTATACTCGTCATGGTGAAATTGAAAAAGGCTTAGAATTGGACAGGAAATTAGTTGAAATAGATGAATCCAATGCAACAGCTCATTATAACTTAGCGTGTAGTTTATCGCTTGTTGAAAACTTTGAAGAAGCAATTTGTGCTTTAAGGAAATCGATTAGTTTAGGGTATTGTGATTTTAATTGGATGTTGGAAGATCAAGATTTACAAGCCTTGAGGACAACTGAGTATTTTACGCAATTAAAAAGGGATTTAGGTTTTCTGTGATTGCTAAAGGAAAGAGAGATTTAATAGGGAAGCGTGAAACTCTTGTTGAAGTCATTCCCTTAGCTGGTTTTAATGCGCAACTAGCCTATAAAATTCCTTCCTTTTTAGAAGGGAAAATCCGTAAGGGACATCTTGTTAGAATACCCATACGGAATAAAAATGAACTAGGTGTGGTTGTTCAATTATCTTCTGAACAAATAATTTCTATAGATAAAATAAAATTCATACTTGAATTAGTTCAATCTGAGCCAGTTCTAACAGAAGATTTACATGCTTTGTTGAATTGGTGCTCTTCTTATTACACTGCTTCTTTTGAATCAATTCTTGAGGCTATGATACCAAGTTTTATTCGAAAAGGAATGGGTTCAAAAAAAATACGCGTTCTGCAGATTGCTAAAAATTTTGAGGCTTATTTAATTGCGCCCTTATTAAAAAGAGCTCCTAAACAAGCTGAGCTTTTAAAGTTCATGATGAACCAAAAGCTTCCATTGCCCAAAGCATTGGTAATAAAACGACTGAAGATTTCTCCCTCAGTATGTGACAGTCTGATTAAAAAAGGCTATTTAGTTGAAACTTCAAAAGAGGAAAAGAGAGAAGCATACAAGGATAAACTAGCTCAAGAATCTAATGAGGTAATGGCTAAGGCTCATGATCTTACAAACGAGCAACAATTAATTACTCAAGATCTTCAGCGCTCTATCGAGAAGAAAGAATTTTCCGTAGAAGTGATTCATGGTGTAACGGGCTCTGGTAAAACCGAGGTATACCTTCATGCCATTGCTTCTGTTGTCAATCAAGGCGGAGGTGTGATTTTTCTAGTTCCAGAAATTGCCTTAGCTCCACAAACAGTTGGTCGTGTGAGAAATCGATTGGAAGCTATTGGAGTAAAGACTGTAGTTTGGCACAGTCATTTGTCTGATGGGGAGCGATACGATGCATGGTCTTCGTTAGTAAAAGATGAGGCTTCCGTAGTTGTTGGAGCTCGATCCGCGATTTTAGCTCCCGTTAAAAATTTACAACTAATTATAGTTGATGAAGAACATGAACCTGCATACAAGCAGGAAGATTCACCAAGGTACCACGGGAGAGATGTAGCTGTTTACAGAGCATTTATAAATAACGCAGTATGTATCTTAGGGTCGGCTACTCCGTCTTTAGAAACCTTTCATAATACGACATTGGGTAAATATAAATTACATAAGATGTACAATCGCGTGGATAACCGAGAGCTTCCAAAGGTGCATATTGTGGATATGCGAAAAGAAGGAAAAATGGGTGATGGTGCAGGTCCTATATCTTCAATGTTAGCTAATAAAATCATTGATCGTTTTGAGAAAAGAGAACAATCGATACTCTTTTTAAACCGTCGAGGCTTTGCATCTAACTTTATTTGCCAAGATTGCGGACATGTTGCGACTTGTGAACATTGTAGTATTCCAATGACAGTACATAGGACAGACTGGACCTTGAAATGTCATCTTTGTTCAGTATCTTATAAGCTTCCTAAAGTTTGTCCTAAATGTAATAATTCGTCAGTATTAACTAAAGGTTTTGGAACTCAAAGAATTGAGGATATTGTTCAAAAAATAGTACCAAGAGCTAGAATCGTCCGAATGGATGCGGATGCGATGACAAAGAAGAATTTATTTCGTTCGATATTAAATGATTTTAGAATTGGTAAAATTGATATTTTAGTAGGGACTCAGATGATTGCA
>CENG01126110.1_pt1 | contig 27156 bp, 22 predicted proteins | sample 530131 | NCBI WGS metagenome assembly CENG01 (sample SAMEA2591057, study PRJEB7988) | marine metagenome | biome: marine biome (ENVO:00000447); feature: surface water (ENVO:00002042) layer; material: saline water (ENVO:00002010), including plankton (ENVO:xxxxxxxx) | depth 5 m
TCATTTCTGCTTCGGTAACTTTTTTCGATCCCCAATATAATTCTCCCTGTCGGTTTATACTAACAACTTGGATGTCATTTTTAACATCCAATTGTGGCTTAGATACTTCTCCTGGTAAATTAATGGGTATCGTTTGCTCAAGTAATGGAGTGGCGATCATAAAAATAATCAAAAGCGCGAAGGCTAAGTCAATCAAGGGTGTTACATTGATCTCAGTCAAAGCGGTTAAGCGATTTTTTTTATGAAATTTCCGTCTAGTTCTCACAAAGTAAATTTAGCTAATCTTTCTTGCTTCAAGCTCAATACGGTCAGATATCGTACTGGCGAAATTTTCTAATTCAATCAGAGCAATCTTAGTATTTTGCAGTAAGTAATTGTAACCAAAGACTGCTGGTATCGCAACGACAAGTGCAGAAACAGTCGTTAACAAAGCACCCGAAACTCCAGGAGCTAATGCCTGTAAACTAGCACTACTAGCAGAAGACATCGCACCAAACGCATCCATGACACCCCAAACTGTACCTAATAGCCCTAAGAATGGTGCACCTGTTACAATAGAACCAAGCAAGACCAGCTTTTCTTCGTATTTTAAACTTTGTTCCGCTACAGAACGAGCCACAGCATTATCGATATGACCCATTAAAAGATCCAATTCCGATCGCTCTTGATTATGACTGACTGAGGCATACCGCGCATATGCTTTTAATGCGACCTGGGTGATTCCAGCATGTGGGCCTGCCTGACTGGATAAATGCTCTAAATCTAGCTGGAGGACCCCGCTACTTTTATTCAGTTCCATCTGATGGCGTTTATTCAACTGTTCCAAGCGGCGGATTTGTAGCAATTTACCGATAATTACTGACCAAGCTAAAATACTGCAGATTAAAAGAATGAATAAAATGAATTTGCCAGCAGTGTTTGACTGCCCAAAGTATTCAAACAGGGACATTTGTATTTGGAAAACTGTTTTCAATTCAATAAAACTCGCATATTCAAAAAAACTCATAAAAAATACTCTCGATTTGTAAATAAAAGCTAAGCAAATTAGCCATTAACTCTAATAATTTAAATAGATATGATAATTGACGCATCAATTAAAGAAGAAATTGCTAAAGCAAAAAAAAATATTAACGAATTAAGTGCATTTGTTGGATTTGACGGCTTTATTGATAAGATTGTCTCACCTGTGGATAAGGTAGATTATGAAAATAATCTTAAACATCTAATTCCAAGCATTACTGATTTTGCTAAGCGTATCGGTTCAGCTGCTGGAAAAAGCGCAAATATAGAACTTTCTGAAAAGCTGGATAAACTCGGAGGTAATGGCCCGATCATGGCCAACGCACAATTATCCTTAGGCTTAGGTGTTCGATATGTCGGTGCTTTGGGATCGCCAGATATTCACCCTCTCTTTAAAGATTTTAGCGAAGCCACCCAGGCGATTTCATTAACCAATCCGGGTGTCACTCACGCATTAGAATTTGAAGATGGCAAGATTATGCTCGGAACCATGAAAAGTTTAGAGGACGTTAATTTTGATACGATTATTAATTCCATAGGTGAAGCAGAATTAGTCAATATTTTCAATCAAGCTGATTCTATCTCTATTGTGAATTGGACAATGCTCACCAACTTAACCGATGTCCTTAAACAATTAACTGAAACTATCTTACCTAAACTATCTGAAAAAAAATATTTTTTCTTTGATTTAGCCGACCCAGAAAAAAGAACTGATAAAGATATATTAGAAGTCTTAAACTTACTCAAAGACTTTGAACCATTTGGCAAAGTTGTACTAGGCTTGAATTTACGTGAATCTTCTCAGGTCGCCGAATTGTTGAAGATTGATACTCAAGAAGAAGATCTATCACTTAGGGCAAAAGCGATAAAGGATGCCCTTTCAATCAATTCTGTAGTAATCCACCCTGTTGAGTCAGCGCATTGTGCGAGCGATGAAGGCACTTTTAACTTAGTCGGGCCCTATTGTGCGAAGCCCAAAATCACAACGGGAGGAGGCGACCATTTTAACGCAGGTTTCATAACAGCTAAACTCTTAGGGTTATCCGACTTAGCTTCACTCGCGGTTGCAGTGTCTACCTCAGGCTTTTATGTTAGAAACGCTCAAAGCCCTACCTATCAAGATATCATCAATTTTGTAAATTCTTATTAATTCATATCTATTAAAAATTAAGTGAACGGTTATTTCATAACATTTGAAGGCAGTGAGGGTTGTGGCAAAACAACCCAAATCGAAGCCTTAGCCAAAGCTCTAGAGGCTCAAGGAAAAACCGTTTTAATCACACGCGAACCTGGCGGGACTTTAATCGGCGAGAAAATTCGCAATTTACTACAAGACCCAAGTCATAAAAACGATATCAGCGATATGACTGAACTGCTGTTATTTTCTGCCTCGCGTGCTGAACTTATCACTAGTCGTATTCAGCCCGCTTTATCACGAGGTGAAATCGTTATTTGTGATCGCTTTTATGACTCTACTTTCGTTTACCAAGGGCTAGGACGGGCCATCGATATGAATATAGTCGAACAGCTCAACCAAATCACCGTCGGCACACTTAAGCCAGACCTCACGATCTTACTCGATCTTGATGCAAAGATTGGAATAGAGAGAGCAAAATCACGACAATCTGGGGAACTGGATCGCATTGAAAACGAATCCCTGGCCTTCTTTGAAGCTGTGAGAAATGGGTATCTAGAATTAGCTAAAAAAGAACCCGAACGATTTAAAACCATTGATGGACTACTGAGTGTTGATGCCATCAAAAAAATCATATGGGATACAGTTGTGGATCAATTTTAAAATAATTCTGTCATGCGTCCAATAGAGGTTTTACATAAAGCAATCGAAACCAATCAACTCGGTCACGCTATCTTACTTGAAAGTAAAAACGCCAAATCGCTTTCTGAGACTGCTGAGTCACTTGCATCTAAAATTCTTAAAACAGATGCGCTCCACAATCATCCAGACTTTTTCACTCTACGCCCTTCTGGAAAATCTCGTTTTATTCGTATTGGAAAAAAAGAGGATCGAAATAAAGGAGCGCTGCCCGAGAACACAATGAGACGATTAATCAATGATTTACAGAAGACATCGAATCAAGGCGGACATAAAGTAGCGGTCATTTATGAAGCTGAACGAATGAATAAAGAGTCCGCTAATGCTTTTTTAAAAACATTAGAAGAACCTCCATCTGATACCATTTTATTCTTACTCACTCACCGCCCTTACGATTTAATTGATACGATAAAAAGCCGGTGCCTTACCTATCGTATCCCATCAGGTAAGGCTCTTGAAACAAGCGAACTTTGGGAATCATGGAAGCAGAGTTATTGGCAATGGATGAGTTTGCTGATTCAAGGCTACGATCGCTCTAAATTAGGTCACTTATTTTTTGGTTTTTACGGAATGGTAATAAAGTTACAAAACACTATTGAAAACTACAGGGAAAGCGTATGGGAATCAGAAAAAGAAAAGATTCAAAGAGCTTTAACTGATGAAGAAAAGACTGCAATGGAAACGGGTATAGAACGAACTGTACGAGAGCAGTTATTCTCTCAAATCGCCGACTTAAATAATGATTTTGTTAAAGAAACCGCCAAACAAAATGATCAAAAATATTTAGTATTTGCTTTAGATGAAATCATGAAAGCACTTGAAAAAAGCCTTTCTTTACTACAATTAAATTTCAATGCTTCATCCGCTATAGAACTCTATTTTTTAAAATCTTTAAGAATTTGGTCTAAAGCAACTAAAGACTACCACTAACTGTAACTACTATGTGCGGACGTTATTCTCTCTTCTCATCTTCAAAATCCCTTTCCGAAGAATTGGGTTTACCTATCGATATCGAATTATCCCCCTCTTATAATATTGGGCCAGGCAACTCTGTTTTAACCGTATATTTCAATCAAGAAAAACAGAATAAAGCGTTTACATTTGCAGATTGGGGACTCAAAACTCCGCAAAACTTTCACATCAACTCACGAATTGAAACAGTAGATACTGCACCTAGATTCAGAGATGCATGGCAAGAAAGTCGTTCATTGATACCCGCAAACGGCTTCTACGAATGGTATCAAGATGGGTTAATAAAACAACCCTACTACATTTATCATAAAGACCATAAGCCTCTCTTTTTCGCTGGATTAAATTTTTCGCTTTCAGAAGAGGAACGAAATGTTGTCATACTGACTACGGAAGCCGACAAGAATATCGAAACAATTCATTCTCGTATGCCCTTAATTATACCAGCTGAATACAATGAGGCATGGCTCAGTGGAAACATGTCCAAAGAGGATGCTGTGCTCGCGAGTCGCAAAATCGAACTAGTAACTCATACCGTATCTAGTCGGGTCAACAAAATGATTCATAACGATACTTCTTTGATTGAGCAGAAAGACCCAATAAAAGACGATCAATTGCGTTTATTCTAGCCTATCTAAGTTGAACCAAGAGGTCTTTACTTTCAACTTGGTCACCAATTTGGACTTCGAACTTATCGACAACTCCGTCAGCTAGAGCATAAACGGTTGTCTGCATCTTCATCGCTTCCAATACAATTAATTTATCGCCCTTTTTAACTTTTTGACCGACAGAAGCATTCACACTACTAACCATTGCTGGTATCGGTGCACCTACTTGCATCTTGTTCGCTGAATCAGCTTTTTCTCTACGCTTAGTAGTCGATTTCACTGACTTATCTGTGATGATACATTCTCGTGCACGTCCATTGAGTTCAAATGTTAAGCTACACTTACCATCTTCATCAGGCTTACCGACATGGATTAATTTGATAATTAAAGTTTTTCCTTCTTCAATTTCAACCGAGATTTCTTCGCCAACTTTGAGTCCATAGAAAAATGCGGGAGTTGGTAAAACTCGGGCATGACCAAATTTCACAATGGATTGAATCATGGTTTCAAAAACTTGTGGGTACATCAAATAACTGTACAAATCATCATCGCTTACCTCTCCACTGATTTTCTTAGAAAGTTCCTTTCGTGTTGCTTCTAAATCAACCTTACCGGCTTTTGCTCCAGGACGACCCATCGTTGGCTTTCTATCACCTAGAACGACTTTTTGCACCTTCTTTGGCCATCCGCCCTTAGGTTGACCAAGACCTCCAGAAAGCATATCAATGACTGATTCAGGAAATGCCGTACCTGGTTCTAAATTAGGCACGTCTTTGGGCTCGATTCCTTTATTGAGTAAGAACATAGCCATATCTCCAACAACTTTACTACTCGGAGTCACTTTTACTATATCTCCAAACAAATCATTGACTTCATGATAATAACGCACCACTTCAGGCCAACGTTTACCCAGTCCTAATGCACGGGCTTGTTCTCTTAAATTTGTATATTGTCCACCTGGCATTTCATGACGATAGACTTCTGCGCTACCAAACTTTGGACTGGTGTCAAACGGTTCATAAAATTGACGAACGGCCTCCCAGTAGATGGAAAGTGAATCAAAATAAGCTAAGTCTAATTTTGTATTTCTACGATCCCCTTGCAAAGCGTTGATTACAGAGTTCATATTTGGCTGTGAGGTAAGCCCAGACAAAGATGATATTGCTAGATCGACAACATCAACTTGAGCTTCAGACGCTTTCATAATTGAAGAGCTCGCGATACCACTTGAATCATGTGTATGAAAATGAATCGGCATTCCCACTTCTGAGCGTAGTGCTTTGATAAGCTTATAAGCTGCATTTGGATGGCAGAGCCCAGACATATCTTTAATAGCAAGCATATGCGCACCCATGGATTCCAGTTCCTTTGCCATATTCACATAATAAGCTAAATCATACTTATCTCGCTTTGAATCTGTAATGTCTCCAGTATAACAAATAGTCGCTTCACAAATTCTATCGGTATCTTCACGAATCGATTTCATCGCTACTTTTAGATTTGGCAAATAGTTCAAAGAATCAAAAACACGGAAAATATCCATACCTGATTCAGCACTATGCTTAATAAAGCCACGAATCACATTATCTGGATAATTAGAATAACCGACACCATTAGCCCCTCTTAACAACATTTGAAAACAAATATTAGGGATTCTTTCTCTAAGGCGTTTGAGGCGTTTGAAAGGGTTCTCATTAAGAAAACGCATCGTGGTATCAAAAGTTGCACCGCCCCAACATTCTAAACTGAATAAATTATGTGCATTCTGTGCGATAGAATCTGCAACAGCTAATTGATCGAAACTTCGCATACGAGCTGCTAATAAAGACTGGTGCGCATCTCGCATTGTAGTATCTGTAACAAGCAAGCGTTTTTGAGAATGGACCCAATCGCAAAACTTATCTGGCCCATGTTTATCTAAATATTGCTTAGTACCTGCAGGTTTTTTGAGCTTCGGATCGTAATCAGGAAGAATAAGAGGCAGATCCATTTTCGGAACTCCACGACCTTTAACTTGCTCATTTCCGTTAACAATAGTTTCTCCCAATAAATTCAGCAACTTAGTTGCACGGTCTTTTCGTGGTTTAAAAGAAAACAGTTCAGGAGATCGGTCGATCAATGTTGTTGTTGCATTTCCTGATTCGAAAGTGGGATGATGCAAAACATTTTCAATGAAAGGAATATTTGTCTTAACACCACGGATACGCATTTCACGCAAAGCACGGTTCATGCGCTGAATCGCTTGTTCAAAATTTTGAGCAGAGGCAGAAATCTTAACCAATAAGGAATCATAGTATGGAGTGATCACCGCTCCAGTATCACCCATAGCACCATCGAGGCGGATACCAAATCCAGCGGCACTTCGATAATTTACAATTTTTCCATAGTCTGGAGCAAAATTTTTCTCTGGGTCTTCCGTCGTAACACGTGCTTGAATTGCCACGCCATTTCTTGGAATTGCATCCTGTTTCGGAATATTTATTTCTTTCCCGTGCAACTTATATCCTTTAGCAACCAAAATTTGACTGCGAACAATATCAATACCTGTGATAATTTCAGTGACTGTATGCTCAACCTGAATTCGGGGATTCATTTCAATAAAGAACCAATCGTGAGAATCTAAATCCAGCAAGAACTCTACTGTTCCAGCGTTATAATAGCCAATTGATTTAGCAATCTTCACTGCTGCCTCGCAGAGTTCTTTACGAACTTTTTCTGGCAGGTTTACAGACGGTGCTATTTCGATGACTTTTTGATAACGTCTTTGAATCGAACAATCTCTTTCATGTAAATGCACTACATTACCATGTTTATCACCCAAAATTTGAACCTCAATGTGTTTTGCACGTCCAATATAGCGCTCTAAAAAGACGGATGAATTACCAAAAGCACGTTCTGCCTCCCCTTGAGCTTCCTCTAGCTGGGATTCTAAATCCGCTTCTTTTTTTACGATTCGCATTCCACGGCCGCCACCACCAAACGCCGCTTTAATAATCAAAGGAAAACCAATTTTCTTTGCTGTCTTGAGTGCAATTTTACGATCACTTATCGCATCTTCAGTACCAGGAAGAGTCGGAACACCTACTTCATCAGCTATCTTTCTAGCCGCTATCTTATCGCCCATCTTTGAAAGAAGCTCTGAACTCGGCCCAATAAACGTAATACCATTGTCTTCACAAGCTTTAGCAAAATTCGCATTTTCTGACAAAAAGCCATATCCAGGATGAATCATTTCAATCCCTTTGTCCTTTGAAAGGTCGATTATTCCATCAATATCTAAATAGGCGGCGACAGGCCCCTTGCCCTCTCCGATTAAATAAGATTCATCGGCTTTAAAGCGATGAACTCCAAAGCGATCTTCATTCGCATAAAGTGCGACTGTTCGGAAGTTTAACTCGGAAGCACTACGAAAAATTCTTACTGCTATTTCACTTCTATTGGCTGCTAAAATCTTATTCATATACTAAAGATAAATTATTTTTATAATAAGAATTACAAAAAAGTAACAGTGTTAGTCAATCTTCGGTTAGGTTTATTTAAAAAGAATTGCAAAATCCGCACCAGTAAAAGCCTATCCTCCAGAACGAATTAGGATAAAACCTAATTCCTTTAGATAGCTTTCTGATTGATTAAACTTATCTCCTTGTAGTTCTATAGATTTGTTAGAAGCTTTTATCGTGCCACCACAGCCAAATGATTGCTTCATTTTTAACAAAATTGCATTGAGGTCGCTTTTTGACATGTGAGTGGGCCATTCATAAATCTCGGTGACTGGCTTTAAGCCCTTTCCACTTTTTAGCAAACGTCCTTTGATTCGATAGCGTTTTGACGGTTTTTCAAAGGAACTTTTCAGCAGACTATTTTCAGAAGAAACATCGCCTTGACTTAAATTCCCCCAAAGATCGACCTTTAAATTATTCTCTCCAGAAACCTGAACCTTTTTTCCTTTTTTAGACATAATCTTTACCCAAGCTCAAAAATCTGAGGCTTCTAAAAAGTCATTTGCTTTATGGTAACTTCTTCGTGATAAGAAATGTTGTAACTGCTTTGGTAAACTCGAATCTTTGCTCATAGCATCCATACGCTTAATTGCCATTAGATAGTTGTCTTTATCCACAGCGCCAATGCCAGAAATTGCCATTTTTAAATCTTTTTTTAAATTAGCTAAGTCCATAAATGAAAATTAAATCTCCGTTCTTTAAAATTACCAATAAAAAAGTTCGATATTCGTATGATTAGATTTGAAAATAATAAAAGAGTGTTCAAACATTTTAATTAGATTATCTAATTTATGATACAAAGTAATGCTACTAGTTCTTGGAACGCTGATTTAATTGATGAAATGCACTCAAAATGGATTGAATCACCAGATTCATTAGATCCTATTTGGAAAGCCTTTTTTGAAGGCTTTGAGTTAGGAAGTAGTATTGAACAAGATGTGCCGAATGCTCAACAAGGAGAAGCACCTAAAACATTAACTGAATTAGAATCAACAAAACAAGCACGCTTCATTGGTTTGATCTATGCCTACCGTTCTCTTGGACACACTATTGCTAATTTCAATCCTCTAGCTAAAGAAACAAGCACTAATCCACGGTTAACTCTCGAAAGATTAGGCTTTAAAAATTCGGATTTAAACAGTGTTTATGACAGTGGAAATTACTTAGGGGGCATACAATTGAGCCTTAAAGAATTAATTGAGCGCTTAGAAAAAACCTACTGTAAAACCGTTGGCTTTGAATATCTTCACATTCAAGAGACTACCAAACGTAGGTGGATCCAAGCACGCATTGAGCCTGAATGCTTTGTTCCTCGCTTCGAACGGGAACAAAAACATAATATTTTAAAAAGTATTATAGAAGCGGAAACCTTTGAAGCCTTTTTACAATCCAAATTTTTAGGGCAAAAACGCTTCTCTCTAGAGGGCGGTGAGACTTTGATTGCGATACTCGATAGTATATTTCAAAGATGTGGAAAAAATAAAGTCGATGAAATCGTCATGGGTATGGCACATAGAGGCCGCTTAAATGTACTCGGTAATTTCTTAGGCAAGTCCTTTGAATATATTTTACGAGAATTTTCAGAAAACTATATCCCCGACACCATCTATGGTGATGGCGATGTCAAATATCACCTAGGCTTTGAAACAAAACGTAAAACCTTGGATGATCACTTAGTCGAATTACGCCTAGCGGCTAATCCTTCACACCTTGAAGCAGTTGACCCAGTCGTCCAAGGGAAAGCACGTGCTCGTCAAAGAATTCGACAAGACCTTGAACGCAAAAAAGTCCTTCCAATATTGATCCACGGGGACGCTGCCATAGCGGGACAAGGTATCGTTTCTGAAGTATTTAATTTCTCGCAACTTAACGGCTATCGAACTGGCGGCACCATCCATATAGTTGTAAATAATCAAATAGGATTTACCACTGGACCAGCAGACGCACGCTCAAGTCGTTATTGCACCGATGTAGCAAAAATTGTCGAAGCCCCTATTTTCCATGTGAATTGTAATGACCCACTGGCTGTTGTCGCTGCGGTAGAGACAGCATTTGACTACCGACAGACCTTTGGCAGTGATGTCGTTATAGATATGTACTGCTATCGGAAACACGGACATAATGAATCTGATGAACCTGCATTCACACAACCTGTACTGTACCAAAAAATTAGTAGTATGCCTAAAATTAGTCAAATCTTGGCAGAGCAACTCAAATCACAAGGCGATATAAGTGATGATGAAGTTCAGTCTATCAAAGACGATTATTTGGCGAAACTAGAAGCTGCGCACAATAAAAATTTAGAAAGTAGCACTACAACTAAAGATCCATTTGCTGAATCAAACGCAAGAAAACAACCGCCCTATTCTTTTGAAATTTTTCAAACTAAAGCGAAGAAGGAAACCCTTAGCCATATTGTAAATCAGCACGCAAAATTCCCAGAAGGATTTCGTGTAAATCGTAAAATCAAAAGACAATTAGAGGCGAAAATAAAAGCTTTTGAGACAGATTCTGGAATTGATTGGGGATTAGCCGAATCACTTGCATTTGGTACGCTTCTCATTGATGGTACTCCGGTTCGCATCAGCGGACAAGATTCAAAAAGAGGTACTTTCAGTCATCGACACTCCGTTCTCTATGATACAGAAACACGCGAACGTTATACAAACCTTCTCGATCTCAGTGAAGATCAAGCACAATTCTGCGTACACAATTCCCTTTTGTCGGAAGCAGCAGTCTTAGGATTTGATTTTGGTTACTCGCTCGATTACCCCCAAATGCTGTGTATTTGGGAAGCTCAATTCGGTGACTTTGTCAACGGTGCTCAGGTTATTATCGACCAGTTTATCACAAGCAGCGAATCTAAATGGGGTCGACTCAGTGGCATTGTTATGTTGCTGCCTCATGGCTATGAAGGACAAGGTCCAGAGCACTCCTCGGCACGTTTGGAGCGCTTCCTACAATCGTGTGCTGATAATAATATTCAGGTCTGTAACTTAACAACACCTGCTCAATTATTTCATGTTTTGAGAAGGCAAATGAAACGGGAGTTTAAAAAGCCTTTGGTGATAATGACGCCAAAGAGTTTATTACGACATAAAGAATGCGTATCAAAAGTATCTGATTTTACCGAAGGTCATTTTCATAATATGATCGATGATGACAGTGTGGATAAAAATAGAATTAAAAAAATCATCCTTTGCTCTGGTAAAATTTATTATGATTTAGAAAGTCATAGAAAAACTCGAGGCTATGAACATATTGCTATTGTTCGAGTCGAACAATTTTATCCTCTAGATCGTGAATTATTTTCATCTATACTTAAAAGCTATCCAGATGAAGCAGAAATCATATGGTGCCAAGAAGAACCCAAAAATATGGGTGGCTGGACATTTATTCTTTCCTATATTTTAGAGCTAACTGGTAAGATGCCAAAATATGTTGGCAGAAAATGCTCTGCAAGTCCTGCAGTAGGCTCCTTAGCGATTCATAAATATGAACAGTCTACATTAGTTAGTGAGGCTTTGGATTCAGAATAATCGAAAAAATTCCGAACTTCTGATTTGCCATTTACCTTAATTCACAATTATAAAACTCTAAACTAACTATTATGGCTATTGAAGTAAAAGTTCCCTCTATGGGTGAATCAATAACAAGCGGAATACTCTCAGCATGGCTTGTGAAAGATGGTGATTTCGTTGAAAAGGATCAACCTATATACGAACTTGAGACAGATAAAATTACCTCAGAGGCCACTGCAGAGGTATCAGGAGTTATTCAATTTAAAGTCGATCAAGATGCAGAAGTAGATATCGGTTCGACTGTTGCTACGATTGACGATTCTGCAAAGGCACCTACAAACAATGAAGAACCTAAAGTAATTGAAGCCAAAGAAACTCCGATTCAGCCTACTATTTCAGATGTAAACGATGCTCCAAAAAAGGAAGAAGAAAAAAAGGCACAGGAAGTAGCTAATTCCGAAAAAAGTTTATCACCTGCTAGCCGAAAACATTCAATTGAAACACAAGTTGATATAGATCAATTAGAAGGCACTGGAAAAGATGGACGAATCACAAAGGGCGATATCCTATCTGCTAAAGCACCTCAAGTGGTTGCCCCCAAAGAGTCTACATCGAACCAATCAGGTTCGCTAACAAGTAGCACAACACCCACTCCAGCGGACTCATCAACACGTGAAACTCGTAAAAAAATGAGCCCATTGAGGAAGAAAATCGCACAACGGCTCGTTAATGCGACCCAGGAAGCGGCTCTGCTTACTACTTTTAATGAAGTAGATATGAGTCGAGTCATGCAACTGAGAAAGGCCCATCAAGAATCTTTTGTAAAGCGATATGGAATTAAATTAGGCTTTATGTCTTTTTTCACAAAAGCCGTAGTGAATGCTCTCCAAAGTGTCCCTGCAGTAAATGCTCGAATCGAAGATAATTTCATCGTACAACAACATTACTACGACATCGGCATTGCTGTGGGTACGGAAAAAGGCTTACTTGTGCCAGTGGTTAGGGATTGTGAGCAGAAGTCCTTCCAAGAGATTGAACAAAGCATACTTGATTTTGCAAAAGATGCTAGAGAATCAAAAATTCAGCTGAAAGATTTAGAAGGTGGTGTTTTCACTATCTCAAATGGAGGTATTTACGGATCTATGTTAAGTACCCCAATTATCAATTTCCCACAACCAGCCATTCTTGGACTGCATAACATTCAAGAAAGAGCAGTCGTTGTGAATGGTGAAATTGTTGCTCGGCCGATGATGTACCTCGCATTAAGCTATGACCATAGATTAATTGATGGAAAAGAAGCAGTTACTTTTTTGAACCACATTAAGCATGCAATAGAAAATCCAGATCGTTTGCTAATTGGTCTATAAAAACATTATGAGCGACAGCACACAATTTGATATTACAATTATTGGTTCAGGTCCAGCGGGATACATTGCTGCCATAAAAAGTGCACACCTTGGCTTTAAAACTGCGCTCATTGAAAAAAGCCAAAATCTAGGGGGTACTTGTCTGAACGTTGGCTGCATACCGAGTAAAGCACTTCTGCATTCGTCTGAAATTTATCATACCTTAAACCATAATGCCTCTGCTCACGGAATTAAAGCATCTAGCCTAAATGTTGATATTCCAGTTATGATGCAGAAAAAAGATAAAACTGTTCAGCAATTAAGGTTAGGCATCGAACACCTTATGAAGAAAAATAAGATAAAAGTTTTTCAAGGTACCGCTTCTTTCAAATCTACGACTGAACTATCTATTCATGACGATACCAGTGACAAAGAAGCCGAAGTGATAAGTTCAAAAAAAATCATTATTGCAACGGGATCAAAGCCTAAAGAGATTCCGAGTTTGCCGATTGATGGAGAAAATATCGTCACTAGTGATCATGCTATTGCTTTTGTTGACATTCCGACAAAGTTGGCTGTTGTCGGAGCAGGTGCAATTGGACTAGAACTCGGTTCAGTTTGGTCGCGTTTAGGGGCTAAAGTAGATGTCATTGAATTTCTTCCTCAGATTTTAGCTGGCTACGATAAAGATATAGCGGATCAATCACAAAAGATTTTTAAAAAGCAAGGACTCAATTTTCATCTCAATACTAAAGTAACAGATTGTAAAACAGACAAAAAACAAGTTGTACTAAAGCTAGAGTCGAACGGGAAAACAGACAGTTTGGAAGCAGACAAAGTACTCGTTGCAATTGGAAGAGTTCCTAATACTGAGAATTTAAATTTAGAAGCTATTGGTTTAAAAACAGACCCACATGGACGCATAACTGTAAACGATAATTATCAAACCGAAATTGATTCTATTTATGCAATCGGTGATGTGATAGAGGGTCCTATGCTTGCTCATAAAGCTCAAGAAGAAGCCATTGCTTGTATTGAACTCATTGCTAACCAAGCTGGACATGTTAACTATGAAGTCATTCCAAATGTTGTCTATACAGAGCCCGAAATTGCTTCTGTCGGACTGACTGAGGCTAAAGCGAAAGAACAAAACCTATCCATTAAAATCGGTAAATTCAACTTAAGCGCAAATGGTCGAGCTATTGCCTCAGATGCGACTGACGGCAGTGTAAAAATTATTTCTGATGCAAAAAGCGATCGCATACTCGGCATTCAACTGATTGCTAAAGGAGGGTCAGAAATGATCAGTGCTTGTGTTGCACACATGGAGTACGGAGGCTCATCAGAAGACATTGCTCGTACTGTTCATGCTCATCCTACATTAAGTGAATCAATCAAAGAGGCGGCAATGAATGTATACGATAGAGCTATACATTCATAAAAGCCTATTTTTGCTTATAACGAAATACAGTTAGTGAATTGGGCGGTAAGTTAATAGAGATAGAATCGGAACGACTATCCCAAGCTACTGACTCAGACTCTACACCTCCATTATTTCCAAAGCCCAAGCCACCATATTCGTGAGCATCTGTATTCAGTATCTCCTGATAATATCCATCAAGCGGAACTCCTACACGATAATTCTCTCGATAAATTGGAGTGAAATGGGCTACAACTAGCAGACTATCGCTTTCTGTTTCACCCCAACGAATAAATGCAATTACCCCACTTTCGGAATCTGCACAAGCAATCCATTCAAAACAGCCTGAATCAACATCTCCATTAGCTATGCCTGGAGTATTTACGTATAAGTCATTTAAGTCACGAACAACTGCCTGAATGCCTTGGTGGTCTAGATATTCCAATAAATGCCAATCTAAACTTTGGGTATAATTCCATTCTGCGGACTGACCGAACTCACTTCCCATAAACAAAGTCTTCTTACCTGGCCATAGCCACATTAAGCCATAGAGCGCTCTTAATTGATTTGCTTTTGTCGAAATAGAATCCCCCGGCATCTTAGAGAGCATTGAGCTTTTCCCGTGAACAACTTCATCATGCGAAAATACCTGAACAAAAGATTCACTGAATTGATAAAGCATACCAAAAGTTAAATGGTGATGTTCATATTTTCGGAAAATCGGGTCCTTTTGCATATAATGCAAGATATCATGCATCCAGCCCATATTCCATTTGAAGTCAAAACCCAAGCCACCAGAGACTGTGTCTCGAGATACTCCATCAAATGATGTTGATTCCTCTGCGATCATCAGTGCACCAGGGAAATATTTGTGCACTTCATCATTCACTTCTCGCAAAAAGTAAATTGCATCCACATTTTCCCTACCACCATATTTATTAGGCACCCATTCGCCTTCTTTTCGTGAATAATCAAGATATAACATAGACGCCACTGCATCCACTCTTAATCCGTCAATGTGAAAATGTTCAAACCAAGCTAGTGCATTTGAAATTAAAAATGACTTCACTTCACATCGCTCATAATTAAATATCAAAGTCCCCCAATCTTGATGCTTACCTTGTCGAGGGTCTTCGTGCTCATACAGAGCGGTTTCATCAAATCGAGCTAAAGCAAAACGATCTTCAGGGAAATGAGCAGGTACCCAATCCATTATTACACCAATATCATTTTGATGTAATTGATCGACCAAATATTTAAAATCCTCTGGACTGCCAAATCGCTGAGTTGGAGCAAAAAATCCTGTAACTTGGTAGCCCCAAGAGCCATCAAAAGGATGTTCAGCTAAAGGCATAAATTCAACATGCGTGAATTTCAAATCTTTCAAATAAGGCACCAACTCTTCAGCAATTTCTCGATACGATAATGGGCGATTAGCATCTTCTATCTTTCGTTTCCAAGAACCCAAATGCATTTCGTAAATGGAACAAGGTGCATTTTTCCAATTTACACTTTTTCGCTTTTTTAGCCATTTTTCATCATTCCATTTGTAATTGCGGGTATCATAAACAATCGATGCATTATGCGGAGGTGATTCAAAATACTTGCCGTAAGGATCGGTCTTCAAAAATGGCACCCCGGCTTCACCCAAAATTTCAAATTTATATTTTACGCCCTCTGTTAGGCCTGGAATAAATATTTCCCAAATGCCTGAAGAACCAAGCCCCCTCATCATATGACAACGCCCATCCCATGCATTAAAATCACCTACAAGTGACACCCTCTTTGCAGCAGGCGCCCAAACTGAAAAAGACACTCCGCTAATACCATCTATAGTGAGAAAATTCGCGCCCAATTTATTATGAATAAAACGATCTTTGCCTTCATTAAAAAGGTATAAAGATTCTTCCGAAATCGTTGGAAGAAAACTATAAGGGTCATAAAATTGTTTTATGACACCATTGTTATAAGAAGCCTTAAGCTGGTAAGTAAAAAATTCGTCTTCTCCTTCTAATACACATTCAAAGACATCGCTATTACCTAGACGCTCTAAAGCAAATATAGAATCCTCTTTTTTTGAGCGTGATTGACTCAATTTAACTACAGAACATTCTTCAGCATTTGGTAGAAATACTCGAACAATTAATTTACCCTTACCTTTTCCGGATGTTACCGGTAAACGATGCATTCCTAATACTGCATGCGAGTTTGAACAATATGCACCTATTAGAGCTTCAAAATCACTTTTCTTGATCTGCATATACTTCTTAATTAAGCTATTCCACAAAGAAGTCACGATTTAAAATCACATTATATTCATTTCTTTTTAATAAATTTCTTGTCGAAACTTAATGCTAATCCATAAATAAACATGTGCTATTGAACAAACTATACGCTATATTTTTACTTTATTTAAGTTCAGTCATTTCACTATTGGCGAATCTACCTGAACTAAGTTCAATAAATCCAATTGAATTTGATGAAGTTGCCCAAAAATTGGTTGCCAGCAATGAGGCCACTTTTGATTTCAAAAATATACGACTAAAAGCTGATGTTATTACCTATTATAAGAATTATAATTTATTAAATGCTCGAGGAGGAATAAATTTTGTCTCAAATAATCATCGATTGCTCTCAGATGATTTCGCTCTCGATGTTCAAAGCAATACTTTTTCAATAAATAACATAAAATATGGAACATGGCCCTATTATATAAGTGCAAAAAGCGGTGGTGGTAACGAAGAAAGAATCCAATTCAATCAAGGCGTTTTTTATTACGGAAATCCTCACCCCTTAAGCCCAAATTTAAAAGCTCAGACCGTTTCCATAGTTAATAAAGATAATAAAAAAGAGGTAATTTTTAAAAATACTTTTTTGAGAATAGGAAATGTCCCTATTTTCTATTTACCGAAAATCAAATATGATTTAGATAGAAATCCTTATTTGGCAATTACTCGACTCGGTTACGAAGATGAATTTGGCGTCTACCTTCAAACACTATCGCTTTTCCCCATATACGACTGGCTAAGAGTTGGTTTAAATTTTGACTTGTACGCTGACCGAGGCACTTTGTTCGGTCCAGCAATTCAATATCATAAGGAGGGTAAAAATTCATGGATTTCAGGAGCTATAAGTACTGGCTATATTAATGATAAAGGTATGACTGGCGTAGATATTACCAATAAGCCAATTGATAAAAAACGAGACTTTCTTTTAGCACAGCATAAGCAAATATACGATAACAAGCTATTTATCACTTTCCAAACAAACGATTTATCTGACTCTGAAGTAACCCGTGATTTCAAAGAATCTATTTATTCCCAAAATCAATTTCCACTCAACTTCTTTGAATCTGCTTTCATCTCAAAAAATTACGGGATAAGCGCATTCGCTCACTTTGAAAATGATGATTTTTCAAAAACTCGCGAACGCCTCCCAGAGGTCAGTTTTCACTATTTCCCTAATCCAATTTTTCGTTCATCCCTATTTCATTTTGCAAACATTAACTATTCTAAGTCTGTAGAAGCTTCTATTAATCCCTCCATATTCAGCCAGATCAGTGCTCTAGAATATACTGTCTTGGATCTTAACTATGGAGTATACGATAACTACAGCTATAAAAAGTGGCTAAAAATATCACCAAAGGCAGAATATCGAGGATTTCAGTATTCTACAAATCTGTCTGCCAACGATTCTTCACTCGACCCATTTAATCAACACTATGATTTCGTGCTCTACGGCTTAGATATCAGTAGTCAGTATCAAGCAATCTACCCCACAAGTAACAACTTATGGAAAATTAAAGGACTTAGGCACATTTTCGAGCCATCGTTAGGCATTACTCGTATCCAATCATTAGATAGTAATACTCTCAACGCATATACTTCAAATGAATCAAACCCCTCATTCCTATTTTCAAGACCCTCTACTTCCTTACTCGATTATCGAAATTTAGAGCAAATAAACGAACTTTTTCTCACTCGCTTTAGTTTAAATAATACTTTCCAAACTAAGCGAGATTTGTATGGCTCAAGAAACATCATGGAGTTAAACTTAAAAGCCGATTTTTATCATCGGTACAAAAATCGTAATCCGAATGATACAGTGTCAGAAAAAAACGCCCTGTGGCTAGAATTTAAGGTAAATCCTGCACCTTGGCTAAAGTTTGAAATAGCATCACGATTAAAAAGCCAATCATTAAACTTAGTGGAGAATTATACCAGACTGGTCCTAAAAAGTAGCCTTTTTTGGGAGCTAGCCCTGAACACTTATTTTAAAGAAAATTTTGCCGATCAAATTAGCTTCGATTATCTTTATAAACTTAACAATAATACCCACTTTACCACCTTCCTTTGGGCTGATTTAAAAAATGATACAATTCCTAGATTCAAATTGGGTATTGATAAAATTTACAACACAAATTGGAGAACCAGCTATTCAATTAATTACCGAAAAGACCAACGTAGAGGTGAAGATCTCAGCTTTGACATCGGCTTAGAACTAATTGGCTATTAAAATACTATGCAAGACGCACTCATTCCTGATCAAGATCACCTTATCACTCTTAATAGTTTTGAAGGCCCTCTTGATCTATTACTTTATTTAATCAAAAAAGATGAGATTGATATCTACGACATTCCCATAGTCTCAGTAACAAATCAATATATCGAAAGCATCAATCAAATGGAAAGCCTTAACCTTGAAGTTGCAGGTGAATTTTTTGTCATGGCATCCACATTAATGTATATAAAAAGCCGATATTTATTGCCCAAAAAAGATAGAGATACCAATGAAATAATTGATGATGGTACTGACCCAAGATGGGAGCTAGTTGAAAAACTCGTAGAATATAAAAAATTTAAGACCATCGCTCAAGAGATAGAATCTATGATTCAAAAAGCAAATGACTATCTACCCAGAAATTCCACACATTTCAAGAATCCTGACTCAGATACCGAACTTAAACCTGTAGATAGAGTTGAATTATGGAACGTATTTAATAGTGTTCTAAGAAGGCTTACTGACCGAATACAAGAAGGCGAAATCCACGAAGAAACCGTTACTGTTTCTGATAGAATGACTTATATTATTAATTACATTAAAAACACACCCTCATTTTATTTTTCAAATTTATTTGAAGAAAAAACTACTTTAAATAATATAGTAGCTACATTTTTAGCTGTATTAGAGCTAACACGACTTGGAGAAATTACTTTAACACAGGATCTTGCATTCACAGATATACTTTGCCAAAAAAATTAAAATTTACTAGATCGGAAAACATGAAAAATAACAAAAAGAAGTCATCAAAACTAATAGGATTGGGTTTAGATAACAATGATGGCCATAAACGAATCACTCAAGCTGAGCGATTTTCTATTCTTGGTGGCAACGAGGAAACCCACCAAACCTTAACAGAGGTGGCGATCAAGACTTTTGAAAAATTAGATAAAAAGGGCAAAACCTTAGACACAGTCGAAAAAGAAGAATTAAACGATATTATTCATAATTCATTGCAATAAATATCCAGTTTGTCATTAACACTTTAAATACAATCATTCATCAAATATAATAATTATGTCAGAAAATATTACAGACTTAGATCAAAGTAATTTTGAAGCATTTATTGCTTCAACAAACGCAACCGTTTTAGTAGATTTTTGGGCTCCTTGGTGTGGCCCCTGCAAAGCAATTGCTCCTATTTTAGAAGAATTGGCTACTGAATTGCCCGATACAGTAAAAATTGGAAAAGTAAATGTTGATAACAACAGTGAACTAGCAAGTAAGTATGAAGTAAGAGCTATTCCTACCATCAAAATCTTCAAGGGTGGCGAAGTTGCAGATACCGTTGTAGGATTATCTTCAAAAGAAGACTTAACCAATCGCCTGAGTTAACTCAAAGCAAGATCAATTTCACTGAATCAGCTCGTTAGTTTATTAACGAGCTTTTTCATGATCCCATCAAAAGATCCATTAGTAAAAAATACAATAACTACTGGCTTATCTGTATTTTTACTCTCTGTTAAAAATTGAATCAAATACTGATATAATTCCTGATTTTCTTCAAAATATTCTGCAACACGATTGCAACCCAAGCCTTGGATCTCATTGATCATCTTAAGACGATCTAAATATAAATCATTAGTAGCTTCGCTATTTTTATTAATCGCACCAATCAGCACGACATCTGCCTTAGATAAAGCTTTAGTGAACTCTAATTGAAACAGCTGGCTTTTTGAAGTATTACTTCTTGGTTCAAAACAGGCCACTATTTCATGTTCAGGAAAAATTTCCTTTTTTGAATCCAATATTTCTGAAATAGCACTTGGATGGTGTGCAAAGTCTTCGTAGATTAATTGATTCTCTTCTTCATAAAGCTTTTCCTGTCTACGCTTTACACCTTCAAAATTTTTTAAAGCAGCTAAATCAATTGATAAAGGGTTCTTATTATCAAACGCAATTCCGGAAGATAGGGCTGCCACCGCAGCGTTACGTGCATTATATAAGCCCTGTAATGGCCATTCAACTTCAGTCCAAAAGCGACCTTTAAAATAAAGTTTAAAAGAAGAACCCCATGAACCTTCTTTAAAATCTTTAAGCACTAAATCATTTTTTGTATCGATACCAACTTTCAGTAGCGAACAAAAGCATTGGTCCAAAAGTCCAAGAATGTTCTTATCATCACCATTAATAATTAAATAACCTCTTTGAGGAATTAAGCGAATTAAATGAGAAAAACTTCTTTGTATATCGGTAAGATCTCGAAAAATATCCGCATGGTCCATTTCTAAATTATTGATGCTTACGATATAAGGATTGTAATGGATGAATTTGGAACGCTTATCAAAGAAAGCAGAATCATATTCATCTCCTTCTATCACAAAATGCTCCCCTTGACCGAGATGAGCCCCATTAGGTAAACTTTTAGGAACTCCCCCTATAAACCAGCTAGGCGCATCAGCATTCGCCTCAAGCAAATAAGCTGCAATCGTAGCTGTCGTAGTTTTACCATGAGTTCCTGTAATAATAACGGTATCCTTTTTCTTGAGTAGAAAATCATTTAATAATTGAGGTAATGAAATCATCGAACAGGCTCTTGAGTCTAATAACCATTCTAACTCATCATTGCCTCGACTAATAGCATTTCCCACAACTACCAAATCGGGATTTAATTGCTGAAGACGTTTCGCATCAAACCCTTGATATATCTCTAAAGCGGCAGTTCTCAAAATATCAGACATAGGAGGATAAATCTGCCCGTCTGAACCTAATACCTCATGGCCAAGCTTTTTTAATAAAATAGCTGCATTGCCCATGGCTGTACCACCGATTCCTAAAAAATATATCCGCATGCTGATAATCTTTAAAAACAAAAAATATTTACAAGCGGAATAATTCAACTGATAGTGGATTTAAACCACATATATAATCAAAATATGAATAAAGTACTCAATATACTAGTCATAGGCTCAGGAGGTAGAGAACACGCTATTGTAAAAAAATGTATCGATAGCCCTTTATGTAATCGTGTTATCGCGGCTCCTGGAAACGGAGGCATGGCAGAGTCAATTGATTGCTATCCGATTGCTGCTGATGCCATCGATGAATGTGTGGCTTTAGCTAAAAATGAATCTATCGATTTTGTAATAGTTGGCCCTGAAGTGCCACTCTGCCTCGGCATAGTTGATGCATTAAAAGCAGTCAACATTCCTGCCTATGGCCCGACAAAAGAAGCTGCACAGCTGGAATCCAGTAAATCATTCTGCAAAGACTTTTTTCATAGACACAACATACCAACTGCAAAATACGCAACATTTGATGAAGTGCCTCCCGCTTTAGAATACTTAGATGCAAATCCTGCACCAATTGTAGTCAAAGCCAGTGGTCTTGCAGCAGGCAAAGGAGTCATTATTGCACAGACGACTGAAGAAGCTAAAGAAGCCGTACAATCGATGCTCGTTGATAAAAGCTTCGGCACAAGCGGCACTCAAATCGTCATTGAAGAATTTTTACAAGGTGAAGAAGTTTCAATCCATGCAATAGTCTCAAATGGTACCTTCCTTTGCTTGAGTCCTAGTCAAGACCATAAGCGAATTGGCGAAAAGGACACGGGTCTTAACACTGGCGGCATGGGTGCCTATGCCCCTACTTCCATAATGACTGATGAATTACAGGAAACCATTGATTCAACCATCATAATTCCCACCATCAAAGGACTTGAAGCAGATGGTATTCCTTATAATGGAACACTATACGCGGGATTAATGCTCACTGAAAATGGACCTAAAATCCTTGAGTACAATGTTCGATTTGGAGACCCTGAAACTCAGGTAATGTTTCCACTCGTTGAAGATGATTTAATTGCCCTGCTCTATGCCTCAGCTACCAATCAAAGCTTACCCGATTCCATCAAGCTTTCGAGCGATAAATGCATGACGGTTGTGATTGCGAGTGAGGGTTATCCAGGGGATTACCCTAAAGGAGATCTCATTTCATTTCCCACTGAATTACCAGCAAAAACAGACATCATTCACGCTGGTACCTTACTCAAAGAAGGCAAAATATACAGTAATGGTGGACGTGTCCTAAGTGTTACTTCACAAGATGAAACAATTTTAAAAGCTAAAGATAAAATTTACTCTCTATGTGAAGCGATCAACTACAAGAGAAAATACTATAGAAAAGATATCGCCCATAGGGAAATGAAAAGACTTTGCGAGTAAATGGACTCAAAAAAACATTTAGTACTAATATTATGCACAGGTAATACTTGTCGTAGTCCAATGGCTGAATGTTTGCTCAATGCTTCAGCTGAGCAACATCCTATCTTAAAAAAATTCACCTTCAAATCTGCTGGTGTTTTCGCACAAAATAACCAACTGGCTTCGAGTAATTCCAAAAAAGCGATCGAAAAAAAATCACTGTCCTTAGAAAACCATCGATCTCAACAACTCACACAAAAACTCATTGATCAATCGTACATGATCTTAGGCATGACCTCATCTCACATTCAGCAGCTTGAATTCCAATACGAAAATCTTCCAGTGAAAATTTTCCCTTTTCGTCATTGGCTAAATAGCCATGAGAATGATATTCCAGACCCTTTTGGAGGAAATTTATCTGAATATCAAAATTGCCTAGAATCGATAGAAGAATCCATTCCTTCCATCGCACACTACCTTGAGAGCCAAAGCCTAGATTAAGTTATTTCTTTCTTAATATCCAAAAAGCACAATCGTCAGAAAATTCACGTACATTTGGATCTTCATTGGCAATGATTGAACGTGGTACAACGATCTCTACTTGAAATCCAACATCCTGAACCAATGCCTCCATTGATGCTTGATCGGGAACATGAATATAAACATCACCCATATCCGTTGACTCAAAGCGATCCCCAAAATCATCCAAAGATTTTTTTTGCTCACCTTTTGACCATACTCTTTGTTCTTCAGCCCAATAAGCTTGATATTTAGGATTAGACCTAAGGTGAGAAGTAAAAACAAACAGCCCATCTTTTTTTAAAACTCTATAGATTTCCTTAAGTGCCAGTATTCGATTAGATTCTTTAGGAATTTGCATTATGCCATTGAAACCGAAAATCACTCCTTCAAATACGCCATCTTCAAATTCCAAATTAGTCGCATCGCAGACTCTAAAAGGAAGAGAATATCCCAAACGTTTACTCAAAGCTCTTGCTCTCTGAATCATGTTCTTTGCATAGTCTGTTGCTAATAAATTCTTATATCCCAACTCATGTAAGCCAAAACTGATACGACCCACCCCACAACCAAGCTCTAAAATAGAATCCTCTAATTTGAAGATTTGCTGAAATATCTTTTCTTCAGATTTCCATAAGCCAATCTTTTGCGCAGCTGATTCATAGTGGTCAACTACGGTCTCTGAATTAAAATAGCTCAGTACGGTCTCTGTTTTCATGACTAATCTGTGAATTAACCTTTAACCGCTGAAGCCAAGATAGTTTGAAAATACGGCTCTTCTGTCTCTTTTGAGACTATATTGATTTCAATTTGCTTGAAACCAGCGTCTTTCAGCAATTGATAAAGTTTATTTTGAGAGAACCCCAGCCATACATCCGCATACAACTCTCGTGCTTTTTCAAAATCATGCTCCAATAAATCAATAATGATGATCCTTCCTTCATCCTCTAAAATCCGATAAGCTTCTTCTACAGCCTTAGCTGGATGATTTGCATGATGCAAAGCTTGGCTCAGTAAAGCAATATCGACCGACTTGTTTTTCAGCGGCACGCTTTCAATATCCCCAAGTTGATATTCTAAATTCGTCAGACCATTCTTTTTCGATAAACTCTCACCAAATTCGATCATTTTCGGGGCATTATCGATACAATATACTTTTTCTGCACCTCTAGCTAATAATTGAGAAATCAAACCTTCGCCAGCACCCAAATCGGCAATTTTCAACTTTGGCGTCAAATAGAGTAAAAAATGACCGATTGCTTCCCAACTACGACCAGGACAATAATTTTTGCCTAAGCGTCCAGCTACAGAATTAAAATATTCTTCAGCAGCTTGCTTACGTTTATTTAAAACTCTTTTGAGATTTTTTTGATCCTCTAAGGCTTCAGCATCTGCTCTAAGAACACTTAGTACGGAATCAATCAACTTTGCCTTACTAGGATTACAGTTTAGATTAATCGCATAAAACGTCTTTTTTCCTTCTTTACGGTCTATAACTAAATCACCCTGTCTTAATAAACTTAGGTGTGATGAAATTCTTGACTGTCCCATATTCATAACCTCTTGCAGTTCAGCCACTGATAATTCCTCATCATTCAAAATGATTAAGATGCGTGCTCGAGTTGAGTCCGAAAGCAATTTCATTGTATCCCAAAGTTCTAACATAATTTATTTTATTTATTATAGAATCAATTAAACAGAAATTTGAAATAAAAAAACCCTTATGTTTCCATAAGGGTTAAATTTTTTATAAATGAAATAACTACGAATTATTTCGTCGCTTCATCAAGAAGGTCACCAAGGCTGGTCATATCGCCTGATGCAGAGATGTTATCAAATGCAGCCTGCTCTTTAGCAAGATCTTCTTCGCTATAATTAGCTGCCTTGATAGATAAACCAATACGACGCTCATTTTTATCAATTTTGATAACACGAGAGCTGACAGTATCACCTTCGCTAAGTACATCTTTGATGTTTTCAATACGTTCCTCACTGACTTGAGAAATGTGGACCAATCCATCTATGTCATTGTCCAACTGAACAAATGCACCATAACTAGTAATCTTAGAAACCTTTGCTTCTATAACATCACCAATCTTGAAGTGGTTCGCAATTTCTTCCCAAGGATCAGTACTTAACTGTTTAACTCCTAATGAGATTCTTTGAGCATCAATGTCCACATCTAAGACAACTGCCTTAATTGGATCACCTTTCTTCAAAACTTCACTTGGGTGATTGATCTTACGAGTCCAGGAAATATCAGAAACATGAATCATACCATCAATACCATCTTCAAGTTCGATGAAAGCACCATAAGTTGTTAAGTTTCTCACTTCGCCTTCAATTAACATACCGAGAGGATAGTTAATTTTAGCTGCTTCCCATGGATTTTCTTCAAGTTGACGAATACCCAGTGATATTTTTTGTTCATCTTTTTGGATTCCTAAGACGACAGCTGATACTTCTTCACCGATCTTCATAACGTCACCGGGCTTAGTGATACGTTTTGTCCATGATAATTCTGTAACGTGAACAAGACCTTCAACTCCTTCTTCGAGTTCAATAAATACACCGTAAGGAACTAAGTTCACCACACGACCAGTTACTTTTGCACCTAAAGGATATTTATCATCAATGTTCTCCCAAGGATTAGGGTGCAATTGTTTCAATCCAAGAGAAACACGTTCTCTATCTCGATCGATTTCAATAATGACTACCTCAATTTCTTCTCCCTGCTTTAGCATTTCACTAGGGTGCTGAATGCGACCCCAAGACATATCAGTAATGTGCAAGAGACCATCAAGTCCATCCAAGTCAACGAACGCACCATAATCTGTGATGTTCTTAACTTGTCCACGCTGACGATCACCTGGTTTCACTCCATCTAATAAAGCACGGCGCTTCTCAATTCTTTGTTCTTCAACAAGCTCTCTTCGAGATACTACAATATTTTTTCTCTCAGGATTGATTTTAACGACCTTAAAGTCATAAGTTTGACCCACGTACTGTTCTAAATTTTTAGGTGCTTGAACATCAATTTGTGATGTAGGCAAGAAAGAATCGACACCAATTGAAACGATTAAACCACCTTTAACAATTGAACGCACTCGTCCTTGTACAATAGATCCTTCTTCGCAAGTTTCAGCGATTTTTTCCCAGTTTTTCTTCTGCTCTGCCTTGTCATATGAAATGACAGGATAGCCTTCTTTATTTTCAAGTTTTTCAAGATAAACTTCGATTTCGGAATTCACTTCCAATTCACTTGGGTCTACAAATTCATTGATATGAACAACGCCTTCTGATTTTCCACCGATATCGACAACAATTTCTGTTGGACGTATTTCAGTGATAATTCCTTTGATAACAGATCCTTCTCTAAGGTTATCAATTTCGCTACCTTTAAGTAGCTCTTCCATTAACTGACTCATAATATAATGTGTGTCTTACAATAAGTAAGACGGGTTAAGATTAATATAATTTTCTTTTTATAAATGGTTCCAACCATTTAAAGAAGCGTAGATAAGTAGATCAGTCAGACAAATAAGCAAGCTAATAATTCAACCATGGAATTTGGGCAAAAAAAGGCGCATTCTCTACCCCTAAAGAATGCGCCACCATTATCTACTTTATTTGTTACCCCAAACTCCTTAACAGGAGAAATTGATAATATTTATAATAGAAACTCTTAAAGTTACTTTTGCAAGCTTTTTTTAAAAA